>ERZ859923.12-NODE-12-length-127321-cov-7.432331_pt1 | contig 127321 bp, 114 predicted proteins | sample MGYA00510116_ERZ859923 | MGnify/ENA primary metagenome ERZ859923 (study PRJEB30046, sample SAMN00715168) | human gut metagenome | study: EMG produced TPA metagenomics assembly of the A metagenome-wide association study of gut microbiota in type 2... | reverse complement strand
GCAAAGCTACAACCAAACCTCAAAGTGTAAAAGGTGCATTTCTTCGAATGCTTACAATGATAGTACTCCAGACGGGTATACTGCCGACACCACAATTGTATTCCCAGAAACAGATGTATAAATCCATTTCGCCTACATGGACAGAAACACAAATGCTGTTGGTGTTGTGCATGACGGAACAGCAATTTCTGTAACCGAATCTCTCACGCAAATAGAGATTGAAATCGTACAGACTGAATATACTTGGCTATTTTTATTTTATGGTTTTATCTGAACTAATATTCCTCATTACAATTTCATGCCTTTCCTTTAACTCATTATACCTTTGATACAAATCCATGTAAAGAAAATTTCCTAATACCCAAAATATGCAAGTAATAATAATCAATATTATACAGAAAAATCTATGATTGTTGGCATTACATATATTATGTTTGGGTATCTTCTGTATGTCATTTGCGATTCCGTTAAGCCTTGCATTTATGGCATCCACCTTTTTATAGATCTGAATAATAGGGGAGAGTTTGGGCAATAACACATTATTAACCAGTTTGGTTTCCCTTTCAATTGCAAAATCAATAGTATTCTTACATCTTCTACTAACTTCATCTGCATAGTTTTCTCTGCTGTTTATATGGGCATTTATAGTGTCGTTTACAGCATTGACAATCGTTTCCTTCAACATGGAATTTAATTCTTGATTATTCTCTGATTGCTGGGGTTGTTGGATATTCAAATGCTGAATGTCTGTCCGTATGGCCTTTATTTCATCTTTAAGCTCATTATATATGGATAGGAGAGCGGCTCCTTCAATTTCTTTTTTGATCATCTTCTTCTACTTCTAATATGTTCACGATTTTTTCTTTTTCTTTCATCATCATCCAACTGGTTACAGTTTCCTCCACCACCTCCTGAAGATATTACCGCATTAGGCTGAAAGAGTAAATCTGCAACAGCATTTATAATAGAATTGCCAGTAGGAGGGGTAACGTCATTTTCATATATTTCCTCATGTTCTGCTGGTGTGACTGTATCCTTTTCTTGCTCCTGGATTTTGTCTTGTTGGGTATTTCCTAAGCTGTCCGATGTATCCAAACTGTTCTCATATTTGTTTAGCATATTAGCTATTTTAAAATAACTCAGACTACGGTCTATCCTGGAACCGCTGAATGTATATTCGCCATGTGAAAAGACTATACCACATGGCTTACCTTTGCTGTCTGTTCTTATAGTAAAATGAATTTTGTCTCTGCTCAGCTTCTTTTGAAACTCGCTCCAATTATTACTTTTTTCCAAAGCCTTGCGTATGGCAAACATCATTTCATACTTATGCTTGTCTTTGCCACGAAGCCTGTCATACTTGACATTCTCTTTACCCTTCGGCATATACAAACCATATTTTATTGTCAGTTCCCTGCATACTCTGTTGTTTCTTATGCGGTCATTGCTGTCGCTTATGGTTTTACCGTCATTGTCCACACGGTTTATTACAAGATGTATATGAGGATGTTCCCTGTCGTAATGCCTTACAACAATATATTGTGTATTTTTGATATTCATCTTTTCCATATATTCCCCGGCAATCTTTACCATAAGATCGTCAGTCAGTTTCCCCGAATCCTGCTTTGAAAAGCTCAATGATATGTGATAGACCGGAGTTCTGATTCTTGTATTTAAACCTGCCTGACAACTGAAACTTTCAGCTATATGCTGTTTGCTGTCTGAACGCACTCCTTCGGTGGCAAGAAGCTTAGATTTATTGTTGCCTTTCATCGTATAATTTACGATCTTACCGAAGTCATTCCTTTTCATAATCTTTCCCATCATGCCTTTATCAGTTTAATGATTTTGTCTATTTCATCAGCCAGTTCTGACACGGATTCTGACACTGCAGCATATCCGAAAGTATTTGCATTTTTTGCAAGCTGGTTTAGGTTGTTTGCCATGCCTGAAAGACTCCTTATCAGTTTTACATCTTCAGGTGTAAGACGTGCTGTTATATTTCCATTTATGGCCGTATTTCTTATATACTCACCTAATGTAACACCGGCTGTCATGGCCTTACCGTTTATGATATGCCTCTCCAATACAGTACATTTGAATGATAATATCTCTGTACGTTTTTCCATTTTGTCCAGTGGAGGTCTGCCACCGATAGCCTTATTTTTATTGTTGCTTTTTTGTTCCATTCTGTTGATTATTTTTTTCGGTTTATAATTGATCTCTGTTGGGTACTTCTCGGATGGATTCAGAGGTTTTGGTATTACCAAAACATAAACTTGCCAACCGAAAAAACTACATTCCTTTTGTCATTCCGTTTTTTCCAGGATATTGTTGGATATGGGCAACGTAGTTTTATTGAGTACCGAAATCTGACAGTTCCAGGTCGAAAGTCTCGATCAAAAGTTTTAGGGCAGGATTCTTTCTTGTCATGGATTGGAGAACGGCTTCACCTGATTTTACCTTTATAAGGTAGTCGGCAATGTCATATCCGTTCCCCCTTTCAACCTCATTTGCATTTTCTTCAAGATACTCGGAAATCTCAGTACGGATGTTTCTTTTTCTCATCTGCATACACTTTTCTTTCCATTCCTGTGTCATTCCGATATCAGGGAACAGAACAACATTCCGGCCTTTGAGTACGTCAAAATTCTGCTCGTTGAAGCATCCGTTTTTACCTCCCGTTGCAAGCCAGATATACTCCGGTATATAGAATGAAGCAATGATAGCAGTCTTTTCGCTTTCCACTATGGCAACGGGCTTTCTGCTGTTGTATAAGAGATGTTCTCCAAAGTAGCATTGTTGTAAGTGGAATTCCGGTATATCAGGCTCTGTATGTACCCATGAAACATGTGCATAAGGTTCTTTAATTCGTTTTCCTGTCTCTGCATTGTACTGCATGATTTTCCCGGTTCTTATTTTTCCGGATATGTCTGTTTGCCAGAATACCGTAGCATTTTTCCATTTCCTGGCGGTACCTACATGGTAAGTCTTCATCAGACGCAGTGCTGACTCATATCCCAGATGATTGGCAAGATACAGAAACAGGTTATTCTGTTCATAGCATTTCATTGTCTGCTGCATAATTTCATCTGGTATAAAAGATGTGTCGGTATGCCGGCGTACAGGAGGGAGTCTTGGATGACATACAACAGGTTTCTTATCTTTTACAACAGGGAATGATTTATTGTATTCTTTACATTCCGGATGTTCATCAAAATACATTGCAGGGGTATAATGATAACCACAATTATTGATTCTGTTACATTTTCCTACATATTCGGGAAAGGAGATAGCCCCTTGGGTATCGATATAACGGGTGAACTCACGATGCTTTCCGCACGAGGGGCAGGTGTATCTGTTTCTCTGGTACCTGTTGTACGGCTCCAATATAAATCTGAAGTTTTCCATAATTATCTGTTTTTAGTGATTGACAAAGTGACAAAGTGATAAAGTCAGCCTTAGTTTGTCACTTTATCACTTTGTCATTGTGCTTTTTTATAATTTCCATATTCGTGATAAAGGTAAGTTCCCGTTGCCTTTTTCAGGAAGCGGTCATACGTGCTGGTGCTCCAGTTCATGGAGACGGCTACTTCCAATCCTTCAGAACGTGTAAACTTATCCGGCAGCTTTTCCAACAGTTCTGTCTGCTTGGGAGTGAGCATCACGCCTTCAATCATGGAGCATATCTGCAGGGCAGTATTTTTAAAATAGGACACCAGACGTATGGATTTCAGTACACTGTCAAGATCAATGCAGTTTTTGTCACCTTCATTACATACCCATTTGCACAGTTGTATAATCAGGCAGAATCTATGAATGTAAGTCTCAAATTTGCTGTATATACTGCGTCTTTTATCCGATTCCTCCATGTTCAACATATCTGCCCATTGATGCTGCCATTCCATAATCTTTCGTCTAGCTCCAGGTTCATATTCCAGTCTTGTAGGATTTATGTTTCCGTGCTCATCATGTTCTATTTTCATCCTGATGAATGATTGCATGATCGTGTTCCATTCATTGAAATGGCTCATGTCAATATCATCATCTTTCCAGTATAGCTTATCCTGAATTTCAGGTATGGCAAAAAGAATACGGTCAAGGAAACCATTATTGCTTTTACTTCCTTTGAATGTATCGATAAGTATTTCCGGCTGAATTGTACCTATCACATTGGAAAACGGAGAGTCAATCATGATATTGTTTGTATTCATTTTGCGGTCGGAAATATACATGTACCCATTGAAAAGTGATATGTAGAACTGTTCTTCCGAGCCTTTGTTGTAGCGTGTGAAATTATTGATCCATCCTTGGAGTTCATCCATGTAAAGGCAAATGCCGCGCGGATTCTCTGATATAGACTTTGCCATAGCTTCCTGTGTAATATCAGAAACCAGAAATCGGGTGCGTACAGGTTCCTTGGGAAACATATCAAATCCCTGTTCCAGACGTTCCTTTTTACTCAAGCTCATTATTGATTCATACTTTTTGTACTCTTCGTTATATATTTCCTTCTGCTCCTTATCAAATCTGAACAGAGGTTCGAAGGCCGTTTTCAGAGGATGGCTTTTATTAGCACCCGGCCTTCCGACGAGAGCCATATATATGATACACTTGATATCCCATCCTGTTTTGAAATGAAGGATATGTGTATTGCCTATACAAGTGGAAATGGCTGTCATCATGCTGCACGCAGTGTAGTCGATAGGAAATGCCAGGTACTCATACATATTCAGAATGATGTTTCTTATCTTATTTGGGAAAACATCAATAGGAAATGATGAGTCGTTCATTTTGCCTATCATGCTGACAGCATCATTTATTATACCACTTGGAGTTATTCTACTTTCTCCCATACCTGTTAATCACGGTTTAATACCCTGAAAGACTCAATATGTGCTTCATCAGAGAGTTCATTAATACATTTCTTCTTGTGCATCTTCATCCATTCGAGTATCTCAGACCGATAGAAATGGAGTGTATTACCCTGCTTAGAATGGGGAATACTGTTTTGACAAGTATACCTGTAAATGGTACTCACGCTTTTCTTTATAAGAGAACTTACTTCCTCGATGGATATCTCATCATCTTCCACCGACATGTTGTTTTTAGAATTCTGAGCCTGTTCCTCCATCATTTTTATGAGGTGCTCTACAGCCTGCGGCAAGTTATCATGTGTAACTTTGCCAAAAACATTGTTTTCGTTTTTCATCATTTGTAAAAATTTGATTTCTCTGCAAAAGAATGGCAAATGATGGATAAAAAAGCATGTCCTCATGAATTCCTCATGCGGTCCTCATGCTTTCCTCAAACTTTTAACAACTACAATGTAATATACTGTAATTCTGCGTGTTTATACTATGATTTATATGTATCCGGCTGACATAAAAAAGATTCCCATAAAACTTTAAATTCAGTTTTACAGGAATCTTCAGTAATAAGGATTTTATTTGTTTCTACTGGATTTCTTTCAGATACTCGCTGAAGAAATTGCTTTTTTTCATATTTATGGCCTCAATACGGGAATTGGTTGCCAGTCTTGTACTGTTCTTGAATAATACATTGGCAGTGCAGAAAGAAGATGATATGAATTTCTGGCACCCATTGAAGAAATCGGTTTTCTTTAGGTCTGTTCTACAATAGTGGCACATTATATAGAGGTTATGAATGAAAGCTCCCAAGTCAGTCTTCGACATTCTGTAGATTTCAGAAATCGGGTATTGTATATCTTCCTCTATTGGCATGCCTGTAATTTGAGAAAAGGCATACTTCTTAAAATATTCAATTTCATAGGGCTTGAGACAATCGTCCAATTCCGTGCTGATATAATTATAAATAAAGGAAAACAGTTTGCATAATCTTGTAGATCTGTCATCGGCCGGATTATCATTGCCGTTATTCTCTATTGCATCCAGATAATACTGTAATGGCTTCTGGTCATTTACGAGAAGTTCCTCAATCTTTTCGATTTGCTGTTGATGGCGGTTTTCCTGTTCTTTAAGTCGTACCAGCAGCTCTTCGGCTACACTTTCATTGCTTGCCTCATTTTTGTATTCTTCCAGCAGTTTTTTCTTGCACCGGTATAAATGTCCGTTTGTCTTGTTATATATCCTCAGATTGACATAAGTAAGTTCTTTATGTAACCATTCCTGATCACCCTTATGCTCATTCAGTACAAGAATATATTTGTCCAGTTCACTTTGGATCTTCATATCGGAGATTTTCCGCACTATCATAATAATTATCGCTATAAGACTGATTGCAGCCAAAGAGTAGGAGACGACCGAGAGTATGGGACTGTATTTATACACTTTTGCTCCTGAGCAGATAACACCAACGACTAATAGCAGAAGTACTGCTATTAGCCAGATATAACCGATATGCAACTTTTTTGCATATCTGGATGGATTGATTTTAGAAATTGCCTTTTTCATATTGTTCCGTGTTTTGACTGATTGTATTAATGCTTAATCGTTTTGCAGCTTGTTCCTTTAATGGGTTCACGACTTTGGTATATCGCATTGTGGTACTTTCCTGTTTATGTCCGAGTACATTCTTGATAGTAATAATATCTGTACCGAGGGCCAGTGACAGGGTAGCGTATGTATGACGTGTACAATGGAAGTGCAAGTCTTTCTTTATACCTATGCTTTTGAACCATCTTTTCATCGGATAGGTCAGCATATATGTTGTAAGTCCGTTAAATACGAGTCCTTCACCACGTGGGCCGATAACTTCCATGAGATCGTCCCCAATAGGAACGTTTGCCATGTTCTTTGTTTTCTGCATACGTTTGAATACACACCATCCGCCTTTTGGCAATTCCTTGATATCCTCCCACTTCAAAGCAAGTATGTCGCTTCTTCTGAAGCCTGTTATACAGGCGAAAATGATAGCCTTTCGCAATACCGGAATAGGGCATTCATTATTTATGATCAGTCCTAATTCATGTTCTGTCAGATAATTGATTTCTGTTTCCTCTTCCGGAATCCTGTCAAGAAAATCATTGATATTCTCTTTAAGCATCCGTTTCTTATAGGCCTCTTTCAACATTCCTCTGAATGTGGAAAAATATCCGGCAGCCGAGTTCTGTTTCAGCTTTTTACTGTCGTCTCTCAGTTTGGCCGTATTCAGCAGATAGGAACGGAATCTCTGGCAGAGAGCGACATTGATATCTGCAAAAGTACATTTGTTGTTGGTGAAGGCAGCAAAGTGCTGATACACATAAATCCACTTCTTATTGTGTTTGAGTGATTCATTTTTGAAATAATCAAGAAAATCAGTTTTCTCAACAATCTTATCGTAAAAATCGAATTTCTCGTTTATTATCTGCTCCAGTACTCTCAGACGGAATATTTCCATCTTCTGCATAATACTTTTTACATGTTCACGTTCCGCAAATGATTTGGGCTTTTCCGGAAGATGTACATTGAGAAAATAGCGGCGTGTTGTTCTGTTAGTTCCAGGAATGAGAATAGGAGGGTAGAAGTCAAGATATAATGAAACTCTTCCCTTACTTATTTTCTTTTTTCTAAGATATACTTTTGAAATCATGATAATTCGGATTTGATAGGTGATACATTAGCGTTGTTTGTCATAGATTGCCGTTTACTCATGTGCGGCTATGGCAGGTTCATTAACATTATTTATGGCAATGTTTCCTGTACCAAACACCTTTCTGAGTCCTTCAATGCTTATAATGACATTCTTTCCCTTTGTCTTCTTGGGAATGTTGTACCATTTGCATCTGTTGTAGATAGTGTCACGATCTACATTGAACAATGCACAAGCTTCGGGGACGGTTATATATCCGTCCTCTCCAATCCGGGCATTTTTGATTTCATCAACATGTTTCTTGGAATACAAGGTAGTATTCCCGGTCTTTTCCTTTTTCTTGGGAATTTTATACCTTGAGGTAAAGCTGTGTACGGCCTTTACCGTCATCTTGTAGATTTTCTGGATCTGTTCGATTGTGTACCACTCTGTTATTTCTTCAGCTTCCTTATATCCCAACTTCCTGAAATAGCGGTCAATATGTTCCATACTGAACAGCCTCTTTCCTGAAAGAGTGGCTGAAGGAATGTTGTTTTCTTTAGCAATCACATAAAGTCTGCTATAAGAAATCTGGTACTTTTCTTCTATCTCTTTTGCAGAGTAGAAATCAGTAATTGTTTTTGTAGACTTAATAGGTTTCTCTTGCATTGTTTTTACGCTTTTTAAATTCATCATAACCGTTTCAACCTCTTTGCGTTTAACAATAATTCTACTACCAATTTGTGAAAAAGGAATTTCATAAATCCGCATGTAAGTATAAATACTTTTTCGGCTTACCCCCAGATAAATGGCGAGTTGTTTCAGGCTGATAAATTCTCTCGCCTGTATAACTTCCAGTTCATCTACAGCCAGACGGATTCTTTTCTTCTTTTCCTCTTTCACTTCTTTTGTGACTGCATTATAGCGGTCACTTCTAATTAACTCCTTGTAATACTTGTCGTTACAAGCCTTACAACAGAAACGTGTCTTGCAGGTCTTTGCTATGAAAGTCTTCCCGCAAAATTCACAGATTCTTTCAATTCTTACCTTGTTACCCATATTTTACTCTCCAAAACTCGCTGCGAAATAGTGTGTAAAGGTGTGTAATGATGTGTAAATACCTTTTGTACTTCGCACACGTTGTTAGTGAAAAATTACTCTAATGAGTCAACAGGTACTTCCGGGGTACAAAAATATGCAAAACCGTGAAAATAAACAATGTTAGCGTAGATTGCTAACATTGTTTAATATATTGATTATTAGACTTTTATTTGTTATTGTTTGCTGGCGTTTTTCATCGTTTTTCAGTCCTTATTTCCCGATGCATCATCGTATTCTTATTGATTATCAATAATTTACCTCTTAAAAGGTAGACTGCTCAAAAATTTACTTGTTTTTTTGCGAAAAATCGAAGATTTAACGTTTTTTTTCATTGACTCCCTCCGAACAGAGGGGAAAAGGCAAAAACGGCCTTTTCAGGCCCCGACTGACCCCGTCTGCAAAGATAGGGCATGTCGGGGTTTATTTCGCCAAAATGGGCTGTAAAATAGAGGACGGAGTCACGGATATTTTCGGGTTCCGAGTAAGGTATTTTGTGCTTGATCGGAGTGGCCGCTGGGGACCGACCTTTACCTCGGATCGTTTATAAGTTTTTGCAGCCAAAAGAAAAATGGCTGGAGCCATTTAGCCATGGCGCAGCCATATCTTTTCTTCCCTTATTTTGACTTTACTTTAATGAACGTATATATGAATACGGAGATAAAGTAAAGGTAGAACACAATTTATTTATGATTGTTTCCTGTTTTGGAAACTTTGCTGTATATTTGTTGACGTATAAATATTATATCATATGGCAAATAGCTTGGAAAATATAGGTTCGATGATTCGCAATGAGCGTCTTCGCAAAGGGCTTACTCAGGAAGAACTAGGTGAACGTGTAGGAGTCGGGAAAGCCCAGATTTCTAAAATAGAGAGTGGAAAGGGGCTCACAATAAAGACTGTTACAAAGGTACTAGATGCTCTTGGTATGTCGGCTTCTGTTGTTTTGAAAAATGAGCAAAAGATTGATAAAAACGTGATAGCATATATTGTTTCTGCTATTAGTGAGTTTGCCAAAAGTCACCATCTTTCTGTTCGTGAAGCGAGTAATTATTTGATACGTTTTAAAGGTATTGATTTTATTACAGAGCATTTACTTTCATTTGATGATTGTGTTCAAGATCTTACACAAGTTTGTCTAAATAATGGAGGAGGTATTCGATGAAACTATACCATGGTTCGAATATAGTAATTGATCAGATAGATCTGTCAAAATGCAAACCTTATAAGGATGGCAACCTTGTTCCGTAATTTTGATGATGGAATTATTGATTTGCAAAAGGTCGTGAATGGTTTAAAATACAAAAAAAGTTTCATCACAATACTTGTTTCATTCGGCAGATGCCATAAAATCCTTACGTAGAATATGAATAAACGGATGCAATATTTGGTAGAGGGTATTTCAAAAGATATAATAGGCTATTTGATGGAAGACTATGGCTATGACTTGACTACTGCCCTAAAGGAGTTCTACAACTCAGAAACCTTTGCTAAGCTCTTAGATGAAGCCACCGGACTCTATATTGAAAGCTCGGCTTATGTATATGAAATACTGAAAAATGAATTTAAGTACGGAAGGATTCAGTAAGGGTAAAACAGGCCTCTTATGCTGACCAAAAGAAAAAATAATTCGTGTAATCGGTTTGAAACACTAATGTCATGTTTTCTAATATTGATTTGTTATTCATCTCACAGGTAAGGGAATGACATCTTGAGATATACCTATTTACGCATCTTTTTTAAGGATGTACTCATTTATAGTATTTTATGTTGGTGAATTGCATGCTCAATGGTTCCATAAGCAATAAAAGTGTAACAATAAGAAGTATTTGAACAATAAGTCATGAAAAATATCGATATAGAAAAGGTTAAAGAAGTATACAACAATACCTGGCGCTCATACACTGAAATGCAGTCTAACTTGCCATGGTTTGAAGATTTCAGACAGGAAGTAGAGACATTGAAAGGTTACCGAGGTAGAGAAATCTTGGAATTGCTGCAAAACGCTGATGATGCAGGTAGTCCGAAAGCCTGTATCTCTCTCAATACTCATTCAAATACCATCACGATAACTAATTTTGGGGAAGGTACAATACCTTTTTCTTTCGAAGGTTTTCGAGCCGTAATGCTTTCAAATCTGAGTCCGAAAGAAAGCAATGGGGAGGAAAGACTCATTGGGGCAAAAGGATTGGGATTCAAGTCTGTTCTTAATTGGGCGGAGAAGATAGAACTGCAGAGTAATAACATAAAGCTTACTTTCGGTACAGAACAAGCCATGTTCAAGTGGAAGGAACTGAAAAAGAGACTCTATATCCAACAAGAAACTATCAAAGACCAGGAAGAAATGGCTGCCCAGCAGGGACGCTGTGTTCCAATCTCTATTTTGAGGTTGCCGGACATTGAGGAAGTGGAAGCGGATGATGACAGGACCTCGATAGTTTTGCATTATAAGCCTGAAACACAATCATTAATAGATAGTCAACTCAGAAAATTCACACCAGAATCGTTACTATTTCTTCATCATCTCAAGGAACTTGAAATTATAATTGACGATAAAAGAGCTTACTATACTCTTTCCGGTAAAAGTGAAGAAAAAGGCATCTCTACCGCATCATTGAGCGTAAAATCCGAAATAGAAGGTATCTCCGCCAATGAGAGCCAATGGGCATTGGCACATGACTTTGGCCGTGAATGTGGAAAACGATACGAGGCTGCGGCTGCTATCAATATATTCATGCGCAATATCACCGAGCAATCGCATTTCCTGTATTGTTTTTTCCCTACTAAGGTTAAAATCGGAATGCCTTGCATACTTCATGCGACACTTGAGCTTGATGCTACACGCAACGCCTTGATAGAGGCAAGCGAACTCAACGATAGGATGATGGACAAACTTGCTGGCTGTATTGAAATCCTTTGCGAATATCTCAAACAAAATGAAAACCATATCGACTGGGCTCCTTACCTAATGATGCATCCTCAATCATTTGATGAGAACTATCTTAAAATCTTTAAGAATAATTTATCCCGAAGAGCTAGCGGGAAAAAACTGATTCCTACAATTGGCGGTGAGTATTGCAGCGAAGAAGAAACTTATTATTACACGAACCAAATCTTTAAAGCGGTAAGGGTTAGAGGTAAGGATTTGTTTGCTAAAATGCGTCTTGATGGAGCGCCGACAAGTCTGGTCTGGAGAGAGGATCCTGATATAAAGAGTCATGTGGAGGATTATTGCAATAATGTGTTGAAGGAGGACTATGATGCTTTGGCCGATTTTATTTGTATGCTTTTGGAATACCATAAAATACATTTGGTTGCTGAAAAATACGAAATACTACCAGACCCTGATGGAAACATAATACACCAGAATGTAGGAAGTAAGCCGTCTGATGAAATTTTAGCTCATGTCAACACAGGTGAAAGAATAGACAATATTCCTTCCTTCCGACGACTCAGATATGTATCTCCGAAGCTGATCGCATGTCTTGTTGAGCGATTGGAGCTGAAGGGAGATTTGCGAAATCGTGAAGTTGCAAACCGTCTGTCTGCCATTACTATAGTCACAAGTACAGACATCACCGGAGTAACTCGTCTTCTTATACCCAAGGAAAGCGACAAAAATCTCAGCGATGACAATAAACAAGAATTGATGATAAGTCTATTTCGACTGTTCATGTCTCGAATGCAGAGTACTAAGGATGGATTTGTGATATCTAAAGACGTAAGTCCATACATTTTATCGGAGAATGGAGAATGGAAGCGTGCATCTGAATTAGTAATGTCTGACAGAAGATTTCCTGATGGATTCCGCAACATAATAGATAGCGACACATATTATGCACCGGAGCAATGCGCCGCATATCCTGCCTATCTCGAGGGATTGGATCTTTCGAACAGCAAATCGGAGAATGAATGCGACAATAGTGATAAGAGAATCTCTACTCCATCAAACGTACAGAGCTTCCTTAAAGCGCTAGGGGTCAATCTCTATTTTTTGCGCAAAGAGGAGTCGATAACGAATGGCTTGAAGTATGCAGAATATCTATTTCATAAAAAAGAAATTGATGTTTATGCTAGAGACCGTTGTGTAGGTAAAAAAATAATACCAGACATTAATGCGCTGCGTAAGCTTAGTCTTCAATCCCTATTGATACTACTCGAAAAATCGGATTTTGCAGACAAAATTATCAATGGCGAAAAGTTTCAATGGTTTTATAACGGAACCAAGGAGAAAGAAGTATCACTCAGTTATGTGGCGTTCAAAATCCGCACAGATACTGATGCCGGGATGTTGAAGAATTATTCCATTGAAGAAGATTTTTGGCTTCCCGGATACATGAATAAGCATGTACTGAAAATAGATACCTCGGACTATCGAACCAGAGCATTGCTGCATAAATTAGGCGCAAAAAGACGTATGGCAGATTTTGATGCCGAGGAGTTGTATTTGGCGTTGAATCAGATTGGGGAAAACTGGAAGCAAACCCAAAGCACAAATGGAGTAAAAAACATGTATCACGAAATAAAACAGGCGTTAGACCAGAGAGTAGATGCTCGTCCTATTCCCGACAGCTGTCAATTGAATCTGCTCTGTACTATTAATGGCGAATGCAGATTGATGCCGTCGCGCGATATTTTCTACAGCGACAATAAAAGCTTGCCCAAGGCTGTGATGGACAAACTGCCCCTTCTGCTGGCCAACAATCGTGAGGGAGAGGGAAAGATTAGCCAATATTTCGGATGCCGCACTCTTAAGGATCTTTCCACTCGCGTGCTGGAGGAAGAAATCAATGTAAATCTGGATAGGCAATTGGGTGCGCACCTTGAAAAGATCAAGCCCTACCTTCTAGCTTATGCAGTAGAGAAAGCAGGATCTCTTGGCGGGAATCGAGAGGCAATTGTCAATCCCCAACAGAAAGCTCTCGAAACACTTAGCATCACACCGGTGAAGTCATTGTCTTACAGATATGAAATAGAAATGAATGATATGAGACAATATGACAACGGAATAAAACTGAATGAAAACGAGATGCTATATCACAGAGATGTGTCTACTTCACAGAAAAAGCGTCTCGATAACATCTACCTTAAATCTGTTTGCGAGTCGCTTGAAGAAGCCTTGATAAATCCCCGGTTCGTCAACGCTTTGGTGGAAGCTGTATGCATAAGTCTGAGACTTTCGATGGATGAGAATATTCACAAGTTCTATCGCATTATCAAAGCCACTGATAGGGAACTGGAATATCTGCGCACCTCAGAAATCGATCCTGAGCTATGGCAAGGCTGCATTGCTGCCTTCGGTGCGAGCAAAGAAGAAATAGATTTTTGGGAAGAGGTATGCCGTAAGAATGGAAAAGAATTCAACTGTTGCCATGATGACAATCTTGACAGAAACATGTTGGCTGAAATTCTGGGTATTGAAAGAAGCATTGCCACAAAAGAGGCTTTTGAGGCGAATCAGAAACGACTACTGAAAGCTCAACGTGATAAATTGACAGCCGGATATTGCTGGCATATACATAGTCTATCCCTTGGAAATGCAGAGAAGGAAAGATGTTATTTAGCCCGAAAAAGTGACTTTGAGAAGGATGATTGGGTGGAGAATCTTCAGAAAGGCATTTCGCATAAACTAGCCCCTGATTATGCAAATATAATAGCCAAAGAATGTCGGGATCGGTTTGACTTCATCCAAGACGCAGATTCGAATGATAATTATCCAGATATATTGGACGATTACAAAAAGCTGATTAGCGAGTGCAACAGTTCTCTATCTCTGAGCGAGGCGCAGAGAAGTATGTTATATTTCCCTGGTCATGTTAAAGAGTTGGAATCATGGCTTCAGGATATATCGAAAGCAAATGAGGAAAAGGAAGAAGCCGACTCTAATCGACTCATTGGTTCTTCTATATTGCCGATAGAAGAAGTAAGTATTGAGCTGGTGGATAACACTTCTATACACGACGGAAAGAACTATGGTGGAGGAGGTGGTGGCGGTTGTAGCAGCAATGACGATAAGGTAAAAAAACGTCATGGCAATTGGGCGGAGGATAAGGTGGTCGAGGCTATGGAGAAAGACCCACGTTATAAGATTATCCGCAAATGGTCGAAATATCTCGATAAATTAAATGGTAGCGATGAGGTAGGCTACGATCTGAGTTACGAATTAACATCGCGCCCCGGAGAGACGAGAATGCTTGAGATTAAATACAGCGACGGAAAGTCATTCATCATGTCTGCCAACGAATTCAATGTAGGCTGCAAAAATCCACTTTACGACTTTGCGCTTGTATCCCCAAAGGAAATTAAAATAATCCAAGGAGCACTGACTGATGACAGCCGTTATAGAGCTACAGCACATTCATATAATGTCAAAGTGTTAACCACAACGAAAACCGATGTATGTTTTTCAGATACTGATAGTAATGAGCACATTCAGTAGAAGTAGTATAAGATGGACTGTTTTTCCCTTATTTTGACTTTACTTTAATGAACATATATATGAATACGAGGATAAAGTAAGGTTGCTGATATCATGGAAAATTGTAGATTTCAAACCTCAATTTTGATGGAAAAGTGTATAAAGGAACTCTGATTCGTTGGGAAAAGTGTGATGAACTTGATTTATTCGCTATAAAAAGTGTATAAAGCCTTGGTTTATTCGCTAGAAAAAGTGTAATTTTGTCATTGAATAATAAAGTTGTGCCATGCTTAAAAGGAAAATAGAAACATATTTAGCCGACTGGAAACAGTCTGAGGACAGAAAGCCTTTGGTGATAAAAGGTATACGCCAATGTGGAAAGACATATATTGTCCAGAAATTCGCAAGGGAAAATTATGATAGCGTGGTTTATATGAATTTCATTCTAGAACCAGATAAGAAGTCTGCATTTACTGGCAATATAGATGTTGATACCATCATTCTCAATCTCTCTGCTTTGATCCAAGGTAGTCGTTTCATTGAAGGAAAAACATGCATTATTCTTGACGAAATTCAAGAGTGTAAGGAAGCGAGGACTGCCTTGAAGTCATTCCATATAGACGGGCGTTTCGATGTTATTGCTACAGGTTCACTTTTGGGAGTGAAAGGTTACGGTCAAAGCAAGAAAAAGAAAGAAGATATAGGACAAGATTCAATTCCTGTCGGATACGAAACCGTGATAGACATGTACCCGTTGGATTTTGAAGAGTTTCTATGGGCAAACGGTATCAGCCCGGCGATTATTGACTCTGTAAAATCATGTTTTGAAAACGAGAAGGTTGTTCCCGAGGGGGTTCATAAGGCCATGATGGAGCTGTTGTACAGATATGTCATTGTTGGAGGTTTGCCAGAAGTGGTGAATTGTTTCCTTGAGACCAAGAATATCGAACTTATATATAAGTTGCAGCAAAATCTCATTGCCGAATACGAAGAGGATATGGTCAAATATGCAGATGATGCAGACAAACCCAATATCCGTGAATGTTTTGAATCTATTCCGAAGCAATTGGCTAAAGAAAACAAGAAATTCCAGTATTCAGTTGTAAAAAAGGGAGGAAGGTCTTCTCAATACATTGGTAGTATTCAATGGCTGGAGGATGCCGGGATTGTACGTAGATGCTATAACATACAAACTACGGAACTGCCGTTAGAGGGAAATTCCATCAAGGACTGTTTCAAAGTGTACACTACAGATATAGGTCTCCTTGTAGCAATGCTCGACTACGGCACTCAGGCGGATATTTTAAAGGGTAATCTTCTTGGATACAAGGGAGCTATCTTTGAGAATCTTATGGCGGATTTTTTATGTAAATCCGGTCAAAAACTATACTATCTCCATAAGGATAGCGGACTTGAATTGGATTTCCTGGTAAGATTCAAAGGCGAATGCGTTATACTTGAAATTAAGGCAAAAACAGGTAAGTCAAAAAGTATGACTACAGTTCTTAAAAACAAGGACGTATATCATGTTAAAAATGCAATCAAGCTGGGACAATATAATGTAGGGCGCGAGGGAGATATACTCACCATTCCGCTATACATGGGATTTCTTGTTAACGACAAACTTGCTGACGTTATCATTCCTGATGTTGATGTGAGTTTATTGAACGTAAATATGAACACGGGGACGAAGCAAAACTAAAGGACTTTTATTAGTTTGTAAGTTATCAATTGATAATGTCTTCTATTATTATAATCAATGTTTCTTTCGTTTAAGGTCTTAGCACGAACTGCTTCGTTTCATTGGTACTATGATGAAGCATATAAAAGGGTTAAACAATGGGCATAGAAATTACTTGCAAACTTAAGGAAACGCTTGCCAATATTTTCAAGAAAGAAATAAAAGAACTAGGTTTTGATACATCTTCTTTAACTACTAATGATGATGTATTGCAGTCTTACTGTTCATACACCTATCGTCTTATAGAAAAAAGGCCTAGGACAATTTATAAAGCAACTTCTTTTATTTGTCCAGCAGAAGTAGAGATTGGACTAAAATGGTTAGAAGAGAAGATTCGTAAAGGAGAAAGTGTGAATCCTCACTTGAACAATGCTACCAAGAAAGATAAACTTGATGGGCTTTTGTATGACTGGGGCATACATCATTTGCATTTAGGAGAAACGTTTTCTGCCCTTGGGTATGTGAAGCGTACAGGGTATGTGCTTTTCGCTATTTTTCGTAACGATAATGTATACTTTATTGATATCAGAGATCACGTAGGATGGTCGGATAAAAGACTTTTGGAAATAGTAAACGAGAACTGGCCAGAATTACTTTCAATCTATAAGATGGAAGGAGTGAAACCTGAAACCACCTTTGATGAAAAGGATATTACATTATTAAGAAGATCTGGTGTAAATACTTTTCATGAATTATCTACCGGGGATTCATACTTACCTATGGGAGGTGGTATAACGTCAGCAGGGACAAGTATAATGGCAGTGCGGAGTTACGTAAAAATGATCAGAATGTTAAACGATATTGAAATGATCCTTAAGGCAAATGCGAAGTATTTTGTGAGTCATGTGCAGCCTAAGGGACATTCTTTTCGGAATAGATATAAATTCGTTTTTGTTTGTAGACGGTGTGGAGATGAAATTAAATTTTATGATGTCGTGAACAACAACTTTTGGACACAGACATGGAAAGTAAAAACTTTAAGAGAACTTTACGGTATATAAAAATGGTTATGACAGAAAAAGATAAGCGAGAATTGCTGTGGACAGAGAAACGTATTGCCTATAACAATACGTGGCCAGAAGCAGGACAGTGGTATAGTGATGTACAGAAGATGCTAGACGAATTGCTTCATGGGCAAGGGATAACACAAATCTTTGAACCTGTGAAGCTGTCAGAAGGGGCAAAAGACATCCTGTTTCCCAATGCGAAACTGAACAAGGTGTTTTCGGGTATCATTGATATCTATGACGAATTACCTTACAGACCAGATGAAGGATTCAATATCGCATGGCGTTCGCTGGAGATATTTATGAATCATCATAGAAGTATAGCGTGGCCGAAAGATAACGATAAGGCAACTCACCTAATGCTGAGAACAGTAAAAGAGTTGATCATGCCTCTTATCAATAATGATCTGCGGGTAAAAGAAATGTGGGAGAGTTTTTTAAGTGAAATACCCATTTCTGTATTAAGATTTGCAATTATGCGCTGCTTCATTCAACATGATTTAGCTATTACAGACAAAGCTGAAAAAGTTTCGGAAAGAGCGAAAGACATCTTAACGAAAGAGTTGTATGCTGATATAAAAGCCAAGTATAAACTTGAGGAAACGGTGAAGCCTAGCGCAGACGTGTTGAGACGGTCTTCGCTTTTGCTCCAGAAGATATTGAGCGGAGAAAAAGTGACGGTAAACAACAATGAATATACGGTTGACATAGAAAAGCGGTTATTATTTATGTTGAGTTGTGTGCTTTATACGTATAGGTGTGAACGTTTTCATGGGGACTATTTTTCTCCTCTTAAGAGTGATATGGCGACATTAAATACCTATGCTTTTTCATACTATTTGTTGACCTTTAGCTATGTTTATTTATGGACATTGATCTATCAGTCCTGTGAGTGGCAAAGGTTAGGAGAAATTTGCTCGCTAGCAAACATCTTGACAGCTGCTAAAACTATGCAGGAAAGAATAAAGTTGATGGTTAAAAAGGGTTAAATTAAAGAGGGTATGGTACAGCGAACATATGTACAATGTCCCAGTTGTGGGAAAATATATCAGTTGAAGTTTCAATTAGACCAGAACATACAAATTTATGAATGGCCCATTAGTTTTGAGTGCTTGGATTGTGGAGATAACCTTGCTTATAGATATGGGAAGCAAGGCCTTTTCCCAAAGGAATTTATGCACACGCCCTCGCCACAAGATCCACCGATAACAACCATTGGTTATTCTTCGTCTCTGCCAGTTATTGATGATTTGTATATGAAAGACTTAGACTTTACGCAGTCCATGGTTCTTTCATCGTTATTTTTGAGTTTATCGTTTAAAAGTCCTTTTTTTTCACTAGAAGAGGTTCATAGGTATGATAAGTTCTTAACAAAGATGCAGTATGGGTTATTACCCTATAAAGGAGTGCTGAACGTACTATTGCCTATGCTGAAGAAGGGAAATGTGAAAGCGTTTAGTAATAAGATGGCTACATTGTTTGATGAGAAGAAATATAAGCCCCTCGACAATACTCTGGAAATGTATGATTCCTACTTTGAGTTGCTGAAAGGCGTATATCTAAACATTGCTCCACAACGTTATCTGGATGATTGCCATGCAAGGTTTATTAAACCGCTGGAAAACCTTATCAATAAGTTAACTGTAGATGAAGTGCGGGATCTCAAGGCTAAATTGGATGCTAGCGGATTGATTTCAAAGTGGTATAAAGATGAGGCATTGCCTTTTGTAGCTAAGACTATTGATAATATACAAAAAATTTTACCTGCCACAATATATGCAAGTGCAGGTATAAAAGATGTGGCCGGGAATGGTGATTTGAAGATTGTCACTATAGGTTGTGATGATACTATGGGTATGTACAAAGAAGGTTATGAGGTATTTGCTCATGGCTTAAAGATACTTGTAGGATTGAACAATCTTCGAGAAAACAGCAATATAGATGTATTTACTAATTCTGGGCTAAGTGATGTCAATACTATCACAAAGTTTTCCGAAAAAGCAGCTGGAAAGATGATAGAAGTGCTTGAAGGAAATGGTGCCTTTGTGGATTATCTGGACGGTTCAATGAATAATAAAATCAGGAATGCTGCTATTCATAGTGGCGTTGATTACAATCCAATAACACAACACATAGAGTGCCACTACGATGCTGCAGATGACAGCAAGGTATATAAAACGACTTTAATGTCGGTTTGTAGACTTTGTCATGTATTAATATTACATTTGATAGAAACGACATTACTTGCAAGACAGATAGTAGAGAGAGCAAAATGACAGAGACAAAACCTATATATCAAGAGGCTTCAAAAGAGACTGTAGAGAATCTGATAGGCAATTTCTCAAAGACCATCGAGGATTTGTATAAGAAAGTAGTAGAAGATATCTCGGCCTTGAAGAAGCTAAATGCAGATGTACCACAATTATTAAGACTGGCTATAGAACTGCGGATGAATATGAGGTTTATATTAATAGACCTTATGACCAGCTTAAGGGGCTGTTTGAAGGGTACATATACCTTCGAGAAATGTTATCATATCAAGAACCTTGAAGGTATTAGGGTGGAGGGATGCCGTTTGCTATTTGGCTATGGTGAGGGAAGTGAGGAATCAATATGGATGAAACTCGACTGTGAACTTAAACAGGTATGCCAAAGATTCGAAAAGACTAAGTATGCTCAGGTATATGAACGGTTGCTGGTCCTTTATGACAAGGTGTCAACGCAATTGAGAACAGTGATGACGACCTATGAAGAACGTAAAAATCGGAATCTTACTTACCATTATGATGATGACCTCTATAAAGTATATAAACAACTTGTAAAGGTAAAAGATAAAGGCGAGGATAAACCGATGAAGTGCGTAATTCCATGGATGGATGCACTGCTTTGGATACAGGTATTATGTGATACTATTGAATACGTGGAGACCAGGCAGGGAAATACATTTTCTAAAGTGACAGGTTTTCATTATTTTCGAATTAATGTCATCAAACTAGATTTCTACAAACGAATAATTACAGAATTCTCAAAAAATGATCAATTTAAGGAAATACTCGATAAGGTACTTAAAGACATTGATAGCGTTGACTGGGCAGCAAAAGAAAAGGATAAACTAGGACGGCTGGAAGACTGGTTGGGTAAGAACGCTCCCAACCAAGAGAAGCCAAAGACAATAAAGGACATAAAAGACCTAATGAATGTTTATCTCCTTATAGAAATGTCTTTTGCTGATATGGCTTGTGTTATAAGGGCTTTTATGAATGCGGGAAGTGATATAGAATATCCCTTGACCTTTCGTCGATTGCTTGTATCAAAAGTTTCAACGCTTGGCCATCTTGTCGGATATAATGATACAGAAAAAGGTAATGCGCTTTGGTCATTCATACAGAAAGCTGTCCCTGCGGATGCTGAAAAGTTGAAAACTGAAGCAGCAGAAATTCGAATGGAATTAGAAAGTCTTTTAAAGCAGGAGGATGTGAAACGTAGAGCTTTGTACGTTCACTATTTGGAAAGAGATACCAACGAAAGTAATGTACTTCGCATATTAGAAAGTATTGAAGGAATTGATTTGCTAATAGAAATAAAAGCTTATCCAAGGTTTATAAAGATTATGGGTAGAATCCGAAAATTCTTAAATGATCTTATGGTTGAGCTTGCGATAAGAGTGGAAAAGACCACGAAAGCGAGCAATATCAAGATGAAAACTCAGATTCAAAGATTGAGACAATTACTGAACAATCCCAAATGTCCATCCGATCTAAGGATATCATTCAATAAGACGCTTAACCAGATGGAGAAAAATTTTAATCTGTATATTTAATCCAGATTTTGGGGAATCATCATCGCGCATTATCGCGTAGTCAATCAATCAGCTATTAAAGGTTGCATTGTATATCAATCTCAGCGTTCAAGGGCTGTGTTATGAGTTTTCGTGGTAAAGAGTCAAGAGAGCAAACCGAATATGTCTTTGCTTTTGAACCATGCGCCCGCTTATGCTTCATATCGGCTTTTCTCTAAAGAAATTTGCTGGTCCTCAAGAAAATCCGTAATTTTGCGCCGCCAATTGAATAAAAACATAAAGCTTACAATGCTGCAAAGAAGAATGAACAACTGGAACACCGTATCGGATCGAGGCATAAAATGCCTTGAGAGATTGTCGTATGTCCATACTTCGGGCATTGGAGCATTCTACACTTTTGGAGACATTTTCCGACGAACGTTTGATAGACCATCAGGGATACGATGATGCTGGTATCCCGCTGAAACGATAAATGAAAACCGTCGGAGAGTCCTTACCAAACTTTTCGACGGTTTTTGTTTTAGATCTTTGATCTACAATAAACGCTGCGCCTCTGCATATTCCGGACAATAACCGGATCTGCATTCGGCTTGCAGTTTATTTGATGCCTGTTGGTGACGTTCGCACGATGTGCTATTCTCCGTCAATTCCGTCCACGGGCTGAATTGTAACGTATTATTAACCGCGCAGTGATGCGCATGAATGAAAAGATTATGAATTATAAATTTGACGGAAGCAGGGTGTTCTTTACATCTGACACCCACTTCAACCACACCAATATCATCAGGTTCTGCAACAGGCCTTTCAAGGATGTGTCGCACATGAATGAAACGATTATTGCCAATTGGAACCGCGTGGTCGGTCCGGAGGATATCGTGTTCCACCTGGGTGATTTCTGTCTGGGCGGTTCTGCCGAATGGGTTAACGTACTGAACAGGCTGAACGGGAAAATATACCTTATTTCTGGCAACCACGACATCAAGAACCTGAGGCAGAATTACACGAAATACTTCGAGCAGATAACGATGCAGATGTATATCGAGGTGGATAAACAGAAGATTTATCTGAATCACTGTCCGTTCCTCTGCTATGGCGGCTCATACGATGACACATGGCAGCTTTTCGGACACGTGCATACCCGAAGGAACAATACCGGAAAGGATGCTTCTCGGCTGAGTATGCTTCTTCCGACACAATATGATGTCGGAGTGGACAACAACGATTTCACTCCGGTTTCATTTGCGCAGGTGAAGGCAATCATAGGGAAACAGATTGAACAATCAAGGAAAGGAGAACAGTAAGATGAAGATACAATACATGAGTGATCTGCACATGGAGTTCCAGGAGAACAGCAGATACTTGAAAAATAATGAATTGCCTGTAACAGGCGATGTGCTGGTGCTGGCCGGGGATATTTTCTATCTCAGGGATAAGGTTGCCCCGTTGACGAAGTTCTGGAAATGGGCTTCGGAGAATTACCGGCAGGTGCTGATTGTCCCCGGCAACCACGAATACTACAACTATTCCGACGTGATGGAACGGGGCCTGCAATGGCGGTGGATGTTCCGTAAAAATGTCGGTTACTATCAAAATCAGGTCGTCCGCATCGATGACACCGACTTCGTCCTGAGTACGTTGTGGTCACGGATCAACCCGAACGATGAGTATTTCGTGTGGAAAGGTATGAATGACTTCCGACAGATCAAGTTCGACGGAAAGCTGCTGCAGGTGGATGAATTCAACCGGATGCATGAGACTTGTATCAGCTTTATCCGGAAAAGCGTTAAGGAGAGCATGGCAGCCCATATCGTGGTGGTTACGCACCATCTGCCGACACTCCAGGCAGTGGCTCCGCATCATAAAGGTTCCGTGCTGAACAGTGCCTTTGCCAGTGAATACGGAGAACTGATAGCCAACAGCCGGATCGATGCCTGGATCTACGGGCATTCGCATACCAACATCAACACTATGATTGGCTGGACCCGTATAATCTGCAACCAGATGGGATATGTGTTTGAGGATGAACACCTGATGAACGGATTTGATCCGGCCAGGTTTATTGAAATTTAATGGACATCAAGAAATGAACGAAAGAAAGATTATAGATAGAAAGTTCTTTGCCGATTTGGCGAGGGAGGTCGGCTTGAATGCCTCGCATTTGGAGGCGTTGGGTGAAAGCCGTCAATGGGAGATTGTCGTTGGTGGCGATATGCTTGAACGGTTGGTTGAGATTCAACATCGGTTCGAGCAACTGGCCGTAATGGGCGACGATGAGTACCGGGGATTCTATATCGAAGTGCCACGGCCTGTGCCGGAAGAGTGGGGGGATGCCGAGGAATTGGTCGCTTCGGGTGAATATGACAGTCGGGAGGCATTCCTTGCCGATTGGCTTGCATTCAACCCGATGGAGACCAGGTGGTTCCATGTCGCTTCGAGCCGATACGGGGACTCCCTGTCAATCCGTGTTACAGACCGGAAGCGAACCAGTTTTATCATTACGAATGACTCCAAGTGTACGGATACGGAGCCAGATGATACATGGTGCCGAGAGAATCTAACCCGCCTCTTCGACTATCTGCAACGGATGATTGATGTCATTGTCGCTAATCCTGACGGGTTCAACGATTACGTGGCACATAACCTGCCGTACCAACAACGTATAGGACGGATTGCACAAAGGGAATTTAACCGCATAGTGCCGAATTTCAAAATTGAGGTGGAAGATAGGGAAACGGCTATCAAGGCATTGGAGGACTCGGTGTGCGGGCGTTCTGTCCCTCTTTTGGAAACCATGACTATACGAAAGTATTGCACATATTACCGCATTGCCAATGAGGTGTATGAGGCTTATCACCGGAAGCGGGGACTCAAGGGACGTATTCATACAGATCCGCAGGATGTTCCTGAAGAACTGCGTGATGTGCTCTATTACAAGCGGAAGAAGTTCGTGGATGTGACGGAAATGTACGACATTGACAGTCCGGAGGATTTCATGCGGTTCGCAACTGACCATTACGGAGAACTGGGGCTTTCGCGTCTGAATATCTTTGCCTCACACGACCGGCAACAGGGATGGAAAATTGTTGTTTCCAACAGTTATTCTGCCAATGCTGGACTGGCAATTGAAGTAGCGACAGCCTTGTATAAGGCCGGGGCACCGCTGCTGATATATGATGCAGAGAAGCTCTTAAGAATCCTGCTCGAAGAGGATTATGTACGGTTGGTTCCCGACTCATATCACAATTATATGGGTTATCAGGAAGAGGGCACTGTATACGAATTACCGTGGGAATACGAATGCTCTGACGATGCTAATTCGATTCTGACCAAGGAGCAATATCAGGCGATTGTCTCTATTGCAGAATGGCAGGATATAGAACGGATTTTCCTGTAAAACTATCCGACTGACCAGCTGAATTAATATTACCTTTGTAAAAATTATCTCTCAAAAATGCAGACAGTTATAAAGAAAATACTATCGGACAGGAAACGTTTCTTGTCACTTCTTTTGTTGGCAGACGAACAGGAAACCATGATTGACAAGTATATCGGACGAGGCGATATGTTTGTCATGTACACCCAAGATAGTGTCGTAATATGTTCTGCAATAGTTACGGATGAGGGGGACGGTATATGCGAGATAAAAAGTCTGGCTGTAGCTCCGGAATTTCAGCGGAAAGGCTATGGCAAAGAAATGACTGACTTTCTGAGCCGGCATTATGCGGACAAGTTCTGCCTTATGACAGTAGGAACCGGAGACAGTATGCGTACAATATCATTCTATCGGAAATGCGGATTCCATTATTCCCATACTGTGCCGGATTTCTTTACCGTCAACTATGATCACCCTATAGAAGAGGACGGAAAAATACTGAAGGATATGCTTTATTTTCGCAAATATCTGGCTCTGCCACAAACGATATGCAAGAATGCCCGTACGGAAGAGTTGATTTTGTCCTTACTCAACCTTTGGAAAGAATCAGTAAAGGCAAGCCATCACTTCCTGACCGAATCCGATATCCATGATTTGATTCCGGATGTATGCCTTGCACTCAAATCAGTGGAAGAACTTGTTGTCCTGCATTATAAAAATGCCCCTGCAGGGTTCATCGGTATTGAAGACAAAAAGGTAGAGATGCTTTTCATCTTGCCGGATTATTTCGGTTGCGGTCTAGGGAAAAGACTTATGGATATAGCAATCAGGGATTACGGCTGCATCTATGTCGATGTAAACGAACAGAATCCGAAGGCCAGAAACTTTTACCGGCATTTGGGCTTCCAAGAATATGAACGGACCGCGTATGATGAGCAAGGACGTCCTTTCCCTATAATTAAAATGAAATTGCACATTCAGCAGTTGCCGCACATTGCTGGGAAGTGAAAAAGAGTTAGAAACATTCAAGACAGAGACGGGAGCCAAGTGTATATCCGGTTATACAAAATCTGTTGATGGCATTTTAAGCGCAATAAACGATATTGCATATTTTGACCGGATATTTAATTATGCGACGATGAAAGGCTTAGCATCAGCGATGAATAAATTATATTCAGGGCTTAACGATAAATTAGGCTTTAAGATATACTAATGACCACGAAACAGACACTTGAGCAACAAAAAACATCTTTTATGCATAAAATAAAAACCCGGATTCATCACCAGTAACTTTAAGCTGGGAGAGGAACTACCGGGACTGCATTGCAAATATAATACAACTTGCTCAAATATGGATGGATTAGGGACTGTTTATTTGGAAATAATCCGCATAAAAAGAGCAAATCCTATGCAGATAGCTTTGCCCTGTTATTGCAAAATTGAATCCGGAGCACTAAGCAAAGATTCAATTACCGAGAAAAACTCGGCAATTGCCGCTGATGGGTAAAATAATCGAACGTATATGTGAATACGGGAATAAAGTAAAGTTGCTGATTCCAAGGAAAAGTGTATAAATGGAGCCTCGATCGCAGGAAAAAGTGTGAGGAATTCGATTTATTCGCTTGAAAAAGTGTAGAAGCACCTTAAATATCATATCTTCTATTCTTGAGATTTTTACCTATAACACATCATTAAATAGGTAAAAAGTAGTATATTCGCATATTATATGATATGTTGAATATGGCAAAGAATACAATGGGCACCAAGTTGCCAAGAAAACTAGAGCAGAAGATGCAGATAGTAGGAGAGCAGATCAAACTGGCAAGACTGCGCAGGAATCTCAGCATGGCTCAGGTTGCCGAACGCGCAACCTGCTCACCGCTTACGGTTGGCCGGATTGAAAAGGGAGCACCGACAGTAGCTATCGGCATTTATCTCAGAGTTCTCTATGCGCTTCAACTGGATGATGATATACTTCTTCTTGCCAAAGAAGACGCAATGGGAAAGGCTTTGCAGGATTTAAGTTTGAAAAAGCGAGAGAGAGCATCTAAAAAAGAATAAGCCATGAAACGACTATATGTATTTGCTGACTTCGATTGGCTTAAAGAACCAAGGCTGATTGGAGAACTGAGCTATGAATCACTTCGTGGCTCGGACAGTTATGGATTTTGCTATAGTGATGACTGGCTAAGGGACTATGGCAACTTGTTTCTTAGTGATGACTTGAATAATTATCCAGGACAGCAATATACAGCTCCTGGCAAGGATATTTTCGGATGTTTTTCTGATGCCCTCCCAGACAGGTGGGGACGCACATTGATAAATCGCAGGGAACAGATTCTGGCGAAAGAGGAGAAGCGTCCTGTTCGCCATCTTTCATCCTTTGACTATCTTGTCGGAATCGAAGACTACTCCCGTATGGGTGGTCTCCGTTTTAAGGAATCCTTGGAAGGAGAATATATCAATGCAAGTGAAGGTCTGAGAATTCCGCCAATAACCGATATCCGTGAACTGATTGCTGCCAGTTCTGAGATCGAAAAAAGTGAAGAGGAGAACCACCTGCCTGAAAGACGCTGGATCGAGCAGCTTGTACAACCGGGTTCATCCCTTGGCGGGGCGCGTCCAAAAGCAAGCGTAATTGATGAGAACAAAACTCTGCATATAGCAAAGTTTCCGTCCCGCAAAGATGATTATGATACTGGGCTTTGGGAACATTTTTCACACCTATTGGCAAAGAAGGCCGGCATACACGCAGCAGAGACAAGAGTAATCTTCACAAACGACAAATACCATACATTGCTTTCCCGACGATTTGACAGGAAGGAAGACGGTAAACGCATACACTTTGCTTCTGCCATGACTCTTTTGGGCTTGAATGATGGTGACAATGCCAATACCGGCCATGGCTATCTGGATATTGTCGATTTCATACTTCAGAACTGTACTAACGTAGAGGATAATCTGCAAGAACTGTATCGCAGAGTTGCATTCAATATCTGCATCGGTAATACGGATGACCATTTTCGCAATCATGGTTTTCTTTTGACTGCCAAGGGGTGGACTTTGGCTCCGGCTTACGATATGAATCCAACGCTGAATGAGTATCAGAGTCTGTTAATCAACAGCTATACCAATAAATCGGATTTAAATGAATTGCTGAATTCTTGTAAAGAATATATGCTACAGAAGCATATTGCTCAGCAAATCATTAGTGAAGTACTGAATACGGTTAAATATTGGCAGTCACTGGCAAACCGATTAGGGATAATAAAAACGGAACAAAACATGTTCTATACAATTTTTGAACGACAAATCAGATTGTATAATTCTTGATCATGAAATAGAAAATGACCAAATGTTCACTTATGAAGAACAATTAATTTAAAGGGAATATTATATATGAAAACTAATACTCATATAGTCCCATTCTTTAATAAGACAGCAGATCTTAAAGCTGGTCTGAATCAATTGGGTCTTAGAAATGCTTCTGAAGCATTGTTTACATCGTTATTGCCAGGATTAAATAATGTTTCAAACAGAATACGATATTATTCATTTTACTGTTGGCTTATTGGTGAATTTTATAAAAATAGGGAAAGTTTTACAGATAAGGAATTCTATAAATATATCCGCTATTCTGAGTACCTATTGGCTCTTATTCATTCCAGAGGACAAGGCGTTGATGGTATTCCAGGTATTACATACGCATTGAGTACTCGTTCTCAAGGAGGTTCTAACTTTGATTTGCAGGCTGGAACATATAATTCACAAGGTAATACAAAAAGTGAAACATACTGGGCGAATGCCGGTGGTGTGTTAAGACAGTATTATTCTTCATCACTTAAAGACATTGCTATTCTTAAAGAGAATAATGAGAAAAACTCAATTCTTAATATCTCGAAAGAAGATGATTTGGTTAGTGGAAGTATGCTTGCCGACGAATTCGCAAAAAATGTCGGTGAGGATGGTCCAAAATTCTTAAAGATAATTCAGCGAGGAAATGTTTCAGCAGAAGAATTGAATTCGTTGGAGTCTTCGTTCAATATGAGAAAGTTTCCTCAAAAGTCTAATGAGAAAGAATTGATTATAGAACTTTTATTGCAAAAAGATTATCCGGCATCCGGATCAAAATTTTCTTATAGGAAGGCAACAATTTATCATTACTTAAAGTATTTCTCTCAGAATGGAACAAAAGAGAGTTTTACTAAATATATGTATGATGAATTCTTAAACGGTCATTTTGATGATGATTGTGTATTGGGCTGGTACAGGTATTATCTGAATGATAATTGGCAATATCAGACATCAGTAATTTTTGTTGCACTATTGAATCAGTTGTCAAATAAGACTGATTGGCAAGAAGTTTCTAGTGTTGCGGAAGAATTGGCTTTATCAATAATAAATGATATAGGAGCTAAGTATAAGAAGGCAACATTAAAAGAAATCTGTGCTTGTATTGATAAAAATGATATTGCGTTCAAGCCACAGCGTGGAAACCTTGATACCGAAGCCGCTCCAGCACTTGTCAATTTGCTAATGATGTACAACACAAATAAGGATGTTAGGAGTAAAAGGCCAGATTATAGAGAAGCATTCCCAAGTGCAGTGAACTCTGATTTTTACTCATTTATGGATGAGATTGACAAGAGTCTTGAAACAAATTTCTATGAGTGGTTAAAGGATTATATTCTTAAGAAGATTATTTTCTGCCATTACCAAGTTGCTTTGAGAAAGTATTTTCAAACAGGTATTGCTTCACAGAAGTTCATATATGAGAATGGCATGATAAGATTCTTAAATGGAAGTGAGGCTACACATACAGGTCCAAGAACTGATACGCTTTATGATTTTGTTTCAGATCTTGAGCTTGTAGATGACAAAGGAATTACTGATAAAGGTATTCTATTATTGAATAAATTAGAGGAAGCTGAAGCATGATAACACAAGAGGAGAATATCTTTGATTTGCTTGGTAAAGGTAGCACAGTATATCATTCTGCTATTCTTACATCATTTACCTTTGACCCTTACTATTTCTCAAATTATTATATGCCCCAAATGAGAAGCAGGGGCATAAAGAATGTTGTTGTCTTAATTGATTCTACCCAGTATGATTCCATATTGGAAGATACAGAAACATTCAAAAACTTCCGTCATGACTTCGCCTTGATCCGTGTAAAGAACAAGACAAACGGCGTGTTTCATCCAAAGGTGTCCCTGTTCTTGGGAGACAAACAAGCATTGGCTCTTGTCGGTTCAGGGAACCTGACATATAGCGGGATATCTCATAATAAAGAGTTATGGGGCGCTTTTTGTGCTGATGATAAGGAATCTGATGAGGCTCTCATTATAAAAGATATATGGGATTATTTGTCAGGAATAATCAGATTATCATCTTCAGAAGTTGCAATTCAACAATTAGAATGGTGCAAGATATATTCTGCTGCGATCAGAGACTTCGAATCAATAGAATCACCACAACAAAATGATTTTAAGTTTTTATATGCAAAGTCTGAGGAATCTATATTTAGCCAGATTAGAGAGATTTTGAAAGGAGAGGTTAATACAATTAAGGTAATAGCCCCTTTCTATGACATGGAGGGCAGTTTGATTAGTACATTAAAAAGCTCCTTTAAACCTAAGACGATAAAATGTGCTATAGATGAGAGTTATGGCTATATTCCTCGAAAGATTAAAGATTCAAGTGATATTCAGTTCTTCCACTGGCATGAAATATTTGGATCAGATAATAAATTTGAGTTAGCTAAGAAGCTCCATGCAAAGGCCATTCAATTTGAAACATCTGAGGGAACTTTCTTTGTGCTTGGAAGTGCTAATGCTACCAGTGCAGCATTTGGTTTGAACTCACATAGCTTTAATGATGAGGCAAACATTATCATCCATTCCGATAAGGAAGATTTCTTTAAAAAGCTTGGAATTGATTTTGGTAAACAGTGTGTAAAGAGTATTAATGATTTTCATTCTGTTGCAAAATATAGTATCAGGTCAGCCAACGAAGCACTCATAACCCATATAACATTATGCGAAAGACATCTACATGACAAACTTTATATATCATTTGACAAGATTGTCGCAGATGCAAAAATTAGATTATGCCTAGATGATGGTTATAGAGATTTTGATTTCAATAAAGATGGAATTGACATAGGTGGATTAGGAAAGATTCAATATGCAGTCGCAATATTGGGTGATAAAGAAATCTCAAACAAAGCACTTGTCTTAGATTTCGCAGATTTAGTAAAACGTAATCCAGACTCGAAATATACGAAGATTGAGAGCCTTTTCCATACAAATAATGGAGACTGGGATGATAATATTGCTAAAGTACTCTCATATGTAAACTTTGATGTTAAGGATAAAAGCCGTACCTCAGGCGTTTCAAAAGGATTATCTGACACATTCGCTAAAAGTGAAACAGTAATTAGCAAGGAGCAATTTGACAATACAAAGTTCAGCAAAAGTGTTGATGCAAACCTATACTCTCTGAATATGCGTATTCTGGATCAGATTCAATTCTTCAATTCTAACAAGCAAGAGAATGATGATGAGATTGATGAGTATGCTAGTATGGAAGACTTGGTGACAGGTAATGCTCAGGATGATAGTCAGAAAAGAAGAATACTTAAATCACACTCTAGTAAGAATGAGATTTTGAGTTATCTAAGAAGATTGAAGCGTCACTATGATACTATTGCTAAGGACTTTGACAATCAGGATCCATTTTATAGATTGCAATCGCAGGGTGTGCATTTTGAAAACAACATTACTTGCAACGATTATTCTTATATTCTCATTGCTTTAATGCTGATATTCCAAAGGATTGCATATCCAATCAAAGGAGATAATAATGGTTATCAGTATAGGCATTATTTCGCTGAATTGGTTGGTCGTTTCATGATGATATATAGGGCAGGCTATTCGAATACTAATGATTTCACCTATACTAAACTAGAAGAGATGCATCGAAACTTCCTTGTATATTCTCTACTGATATTGTCTACCAGCAATATGAATAAAGATAATATTGAAGTGTGGACTTTAAATTTATTTGAGACTTATGGAGCCGATATAGAAAAACTTACAAATTGTCATACTGATTTCACAAGACTTTTAAATGAATATAAGAGTCTAATGAAAGACCAAGCAATAGAGGCAATTGATAATGCTTTCAAAAAGTATCAAAACTTTCTAAAGACTGGTGGTAATATTGTCCCTATATCTTTATATTCCGAGAATTTCTATTTCTATAGAAATAAATTTGGTTTCATGTTCTGTAAAAAAGCAAACAAAATGGGAAATGATAAAGGAAGTTATTATAGGCTTGAAGTTGTATATCCTGGTATTAAAGATTTGGAACCAACATATACAAATAATCAAACAAAGGTTAAGATGATTGAACCATAACTTTTGTGCTTAAATTCGTTATATTATTATTAATGCAACGAAAATCAAGATTCGATCTTTTTCTAACCAGTGAGATAGAGGTAAAACCGCCCTTTCAGGTGATAGGGGTTGTTCGGAGACGCTAAAAATGGACCGTAAAATCAAGGTCTCTTACATAGACTATATATATAATAGATTCATTGAGCCATAGACTGAGTAATATGAGTTCACAAATGAAGTTTTATTAAGCTTTGTGTAGAATTTGTTGGTAAAAGCCTGTGTGTTTTGTTCACAGTTTTCTTCTGAAGAAATTATTCAGCCCCCTGTAAATTTATGCTTTCCTTTTTCATTCAGAGCCTCCATTGCCGTATTTCTCCGTACTTTTGTAACAAATTGTACACTTTACAATTATTGAGAACATGAAAATTGAGGCTATACTCATTGCTTGGCCAATCAGAATAGGAGGCTGAGAACTGAACAGATTGCAGAGATGACAAACCGTCAGCTATTGCTACTGCCTTTAATGTAGGTGAAAATTATAAGGAAGATGCGCCACATCTGATAGTCTCATATTTCAAGTACACTTAAATCTGGTTCTTTGCACGAATTTAGATAATCCATGCCTTTTATCTTTAACTCAGGGTAATTTAGTATTGACATTGGGGTTTTCTCTCTTTTGAGATAAGATGTTGGTATCACTGTAGCTGTCAGCATCATTGATTTTACTCGGGGTGGAACTGCTAAACCTATGCGTTTCGCAACTTCATTAATATGCTCCGTTACCCAGCGATGACGACGTAAATGTTTAAGGACGAGAGCTTTCTTTTTGTCTTTCTCTGGATTATCACCACGACCAAGATATTCATCCATCTCGGTTTTCATTTCCCTAATATTCTTGGCTATATTAGTGTTCTTACATTCTATCAAGTAGAGTATATCACTTGATGTATCATAAGCCATCACATCAATATCACCATAGTCTTTATCTGCTGAAAAATAACCTCCAGATTTAATAGTAACATCGTGTTCCCATACTCGCATCATAGGTACCTTTGCCAAAAAAGATCGCACTTCGTCATTGAACGCAAATCCTTTTCTAGCCTCAAATTTTCCAAGCAATGTTTCTATCTTCCTTCCAACATAACGTAAGCGACCAGAATAAAGTAAATCAGATAGCTGAACACCGGCTTGAATGCAAGAGCGGAACCCAAACATGCACATGACCGTGCCGCCATCACACTGATAACGAATAACAGGGCGACGAAGATAACTTAATTCCCTATTGTATGACCAAGGGTAGATATCCTTACCCGCCAACCCATTTGGTGGAGTGAGATAGTTTTCCCGTTTATCTAAAGAAAGGCGAATGATACATTTCCTTACTAAATCTTCAGTTAGTTCTATACAATGCTCTTGAACAGCCTTTACGAGTTGAGACTCTTCCATCTCAATGACAGACTTCTGCTGTTTCATAGCTATGATGTAGCATACATAAAGGAACTGCAAGATATTGGAATATGAGACTCCCCAATCCTCTAAGAATGCCACATCTATCTCCTCAAGTTCTGCGTCCTTGTTTTTTTCTTTTATATCTGGATGGACTGCCATTCTGGCCATCTTGCTTTCGAAATCTTCGATTTGCCCATTTACACTCTCGAAAGTACGCATTGTAGCAAACTCTTCCATATTGTCGGAAAAATTATCATCATAGATGCCATAACGTCCAGAGTTTAATTTCTCAATGGTATGATTCGCCACGTCTAAATGTATGGCATCACATATACCCCCAATGGATATTACCTCGTTCATGATAGCTAATAGGCTTTCTATATCATCATTGCCTGGTTTAACGTCACCAACACGATACTGTGTCGCAGCTAGATATTCTATCAATGCACGGGTAGATATTCCTGCATCAGTAAGTCGTTTTTCTGTAACTAAGAATTCATTCCGTCTAGACTCATTTTCTCCAAAACAAAGAACCTGTGCGGGTTGTAAAATTCTATTATGCTCACGCTGATAAACCAATGTTTCGTGATTCTGCATGAGCATACGCAGTAACCACAATGTATCAAATGATGACAGGCGTCTAGCAAGCTCATCAAGGAGTACATCTACGCCTTTGTGAAGGAAAGTTACTTTTTCAGTTTTTGTATTGAGTTTGCCCGCTATATCGTGACCATTTTCCTTCATCCACTGTGGAAATTTGTCTAGTAGTAGTTGGCTGGTGGCGGCATGAATATAGATAGGAGTATAAAGCCATAAGGGTATTGCCAAAGGGTTGAGTGACTGCTCCGTCATCAGAATCATTTTTGCCTGACCCAAAGGAATATAACTATCTATAATTTGGCTTGCCGTCTCCTCGTCTATTCCTAGGAGTTCGGTTATGATACAGCGCATCATGGTACGCTCGCTCTCATTACCCGCCCCCATAAAGGAATGGATATAATCATCATCAAATGTGACGGTAACTCCACTTTCTGTCTTGGATGTAGTAAGATTTCCTCCTTGCGAGGGCTTTATGTCGTCATCATAGTGCATTCCTTTATCGACCAATACCTTTCCACTGAAGACAAGTTCTATTTCTACAGAACACTCATAGTGTTGGCTGATCATATCGGCTATGGCTGGTTGTAAAATATCCATCCAGTATGCAACAGCTGTTATTACAGTATCGGAAATAGAGGATGGATTTATTCCCTGCTTCTCTTCTTGACAACAATTTACCCACACAGGAATATTATAAGACTCACAACTCTTGGCATTGATAACCGAATGTACAGGCTTAAAAATTGCTGCATACTCTAGATCGCGTATCACTGGTATATGAGCATACCGTCCATTAAGTTTTTTCAGCGTTCCGTGTAAATACAGTTGATCTTTGCTTTTGAATATGAGGTCACAACCATCATTTGGCTCAATATAAAGCATGTATGATGGTGTGTCGTCTGTCATATAGAAACTCTCACCATAATGCTTATAGAGAGCATATACATCGAGAGATTGATTCATAGGAGTTTCGAGAAATGATACGTTCTCTTTGGACCGAGCATAACGAACAAGACTCAAACTGTCCCATTTCTCAGTCTGTATCAGTTGTAAGAAATCATAAGCTGAGAATTGAAGAAAATAGTCAGTTCCATTTTGTTTTTTCATGGCAAATCCATATGTCTCCCCCATTGTAGAATACAGAACAAGCGTCAGGATATGGTCATCTTTCGACCTTTTGTCATTTCTGATGGCATCAATACGTTTTTGTAAATGTTGGCTGAGATCTCGATTGCTGAAACTATCATTACCATCTATGGCTACATTATGAGCCAAATCATGAGCATAGCACACGTATGCAAGCCAGTTAACATCAATGCGGAATACATCTTCGTAATAGCCTTCAACAGGAGCAAGTATATCATCCATTGAATTTTGTACCCAGCTCATCTGTTCTATGCAAGAATGCCCGATGCGCATCCAGACACCATAGTGGGTCTGTTTTACTAGTTCTTCAAGACAATGATGTTTTCGAGCTGTTTTTAGGATAAAGTTGTTAATGGCACAGCCTTGACTGGAAATTCCGACAAAGTAGAAGTTGTTGTCAAACTCAACGATAGGTCTGTATAACAAGGGATTCTTGTCTGCATCTTGAGTTAGTATATTAGGAGCATTAACCTCTAACAAAAATGATTTCAAAATATTTCGATCTAACCTATTCCTATTAATGATTTCTGCCATCATCGGCAAAGTAATGACTAAGGATTGGTTAGTCTTTGGTTCGTTAAGCATTTCGCGAGGGATCCCATTTCCGAGTACTAAGCCACTTATCCCTGCTCGGGTTGACAAAATGTTGCTCAGTTCAAGCATAAAGACCACTCCATCATAAACTTCATTACGAAAAGCTCCCGTAAATATATCCGATTTATAGAATATGGCTTCTGTCATCGAACGGAAAATTTCTGTTGCATGGGTTGAGATGCCAGGAAAGAATGTGTAATTACCGCCATAAAACACTACTGGTTCAGAAAACATGTTACTCGGCAAGTCTTCCATAAGATCAAAAGAGAATTCCTGATCAATTATACTCTTGAACTCACTGATGTCAGGAGTCTGGCTACTCTTTCCGAGATTCGCAACTGCTATTTGCAAAAGGTGCTCGATTCGGATATTCTTCCCACGATTTTGTGGATTAAGTTGCATTCCTATCAAATATTCCAATATAGGTGGAACAGCATGATTATTTAAATACGCCATCGTTTTTGGAGCATTAAGCCAAGAAGCTGAGCACAAAGCATGATTTTCAGTTGGCAGCATTCCTAAGACCCGTTCCTTTTGCATACAACAATGCTTGTATTTCTTGCCGCTACCACAAGGGCAAGGTTCATTACGACCTATCTTTTTTGACATTATATTTCAATAACTGGTAATATCTATCTAAACTTTAATTACTTAGCTCAGTCAAGAACTATTAATCATTTTCAGTGCGAGACGAAGAACGTACTAGATAAAAACTAATTTGAAATAGTTACTTATCAAACACTTACCGCATTTACACTTCAAATGAAATTTATGTAAAGGTAGTGATTTAGTAGATAATGAGCGATAATAATTAATAGAATTTCTATAACAAACTGTTTTAATTCAAAAATGAGTTATAATTACCAAATCTAATAGAATTTTAGGAATTTGATAAATGTTTCTGCTTTTATATACCTCCTTACAATCTAATTTTGTACCTTTGCATTAAACTATAATTTTTTTCTATATGAAGCAACTAAATAGAATAAAGGTAGTACTTGTTGAGCAAAACAGAACGGCAAAATGGTTGTCTGAACAGATAGGCAAAAATACTTGCTCTGTGTCACGTTGGTGTACAAACACATCGCAGCCGGATCTCGAAACTTTGTTTCGCATCGCTGAAGTCCTGAATGTGGATGTAAGGGAGTTGATTCATGTAGAAAAAATGTGCTAATCCAGATAATCTTCAAGAATATGGCAATACAAAGTGAAGCGGCACTAGAAGCTGGACTTATCGCCACACTTCAGCAAATGGATTATGAGTATATCCAGATTGCAGAGGAGGATAATCTTCAAGCCAATTTCAAACGGCAGTTGGAGATACACAATCGTAAGCGGTTGGAGGAGCATGGCCGTACTCAGTTTACCAACGAGGAATTTGAAAAGATACTTATCTATCTTGAAGGAGGAACACGTTTTGAAAAAGCGAAAAAACTCCGGGATCTCTATCCGCTTGACACGGCAGACGGCAAACGCATTTGGGTAGAATTTCTCAACCGCCAACAATGGTGTCAAAATGAGTTTCAGGTGTCCAACCAAATCACGGTGGAAGGGCGAAAGAAATGCCGTTATGATGTAACCATTCTTATTAACGGACTTCCATTGGTTCAAATTGAGCTGAAGCGCCGTGGAGTGGAACTCAAGCAGGCATATAATCAAATACAGCGTTACCACAAGACATCTTTTCACGGTTTGTTTGATTACATTCAATTATTTGTAATTTCCAATGGCGTAAACACACGCTATTTTGCAAATAATCCGAATATAGGTTACAAATTCACCTTCAACTGGACTGATGCTTCCAATCATCCATTCAATGAATTAGATATGTTTGCTGCGTTCTTTCTCGAGAAATGTACACTCGGAAAAATTATTGGCAAATATATAGTGTTACATGAGGGTGATAAGTCTTTGATGGTTCTCCGTCCATATCAGTTCTATGCCGTAGAAAAGATATTGGATAAAGTAAAGAATTCAAACGACAACGGCTATATATGGCATACGACAGGTGCCGGAAAGACATTAACTTCTTTCAAGGCAGCCCAACTCGTTTCCGAACTGGACGATGTTGATAAGGTGATGTTTGTTGTTGACCGCCACGACCTTGATACGCAGACGCAGTCAGAATATGAGGCATTCGAACCAGGTGCGGTGGATGGTACGGATAATACTGATGAATTAGTAAAACGTCTACAAAGTAATTCCAAAATTATCATTACTACTATCCAAAAACTCAATGCTGCCGTCAGCAAGACTTGGTACAGTAACAAGATAGAAGCAATACGCCACTCTCGCATTGTTATGATATTCGATGAGTGCCACAGAAGCCACTTTGGGGAAAGTCACAAACGAATAATGAAGTTCTTTGACAATGCCCAAGTATTCGGTTTTACGGGTACTCCTATCTTTGCGGAGAATGCGGTGGACGGGCATACCACAAAAGAAATCTTTGGGAATTGTCTGCATAAATACCTCATCAAGGATGCCATTGCTGATGAAAATGTATTGGGGTTCCTTGTAGAGTATTATCATGGAAATGAAGAGGTGGAAAAAGAAAATGCCACCCGTATGGAGGAAATAGCAAAGTTCATCCTCAATAATTTCAGCAAGTCAACTTTTGACGGGGAATTTGATGCACTGTTTGCCGTGCAGTCTGTACCCATGCTTATCCGTTATTATAAGATATTCAAATCTCTGAATCCTAAAATCCGCATAGGTGCGGTATTTACATACGCAGCTAACGGCAGTCAGGATGACGAACAGACAGGAATGGGTACAGGGCAATATGTAAGTGGTAGTGTAGGAGATGCTGACGAATTGCAGGCCATCATGGATGACTATAATGAAATGTTCGGTACTTCATTTACAACAGAAAATTTCCGGGCATACTACGATGATATAAACCTGCGCATGAAAAAGAAGAAAGCGGACATGAAACCGCTTGATCTTTGTCTTGTTGTAGGAATGTTTCTTACCGGTTTTGACAGCAAGAAGCTGAATACGCTTTATGTGGATAAGAATTTGGAATATCACTCTTTACTACAAGCTTTTAGCCGCACAAACCGCGTATTGAATGAGAGAAAAAGATTCGGCAAAATTATATGTTTCCGTGATTTGAAATCCAATGTAGATACGGCAATCAAGCTGTTCAGCAATTCCAACGACCTGGAGGATATTATAAGGCCACCATACGAGGAAGTAAAAAAAGAATACAGACAGTTGGCATCGGATTTTTTGAAAAAATACCCTAATCCAAGTTGTATTGATATTCTGCAAAGCGAAAAAGACAAGAAAGACTTTGTACTGGCATTCCGTGATATTATCCGTAAACATGCTGAAATCCAAATATATGAAGATTACAATGAAGATGCGGAAGATCTTGGAATGACAGAACAGCAATTTAATGACTACAAAAGTAAATATCTCGATATTACTGTCGGATTTATCGATACACCTGCCAGTCCATCTGTAGTTGCCGAAGAACCTGTCCCTTACGGAAATAATCAAGGATTGGAGGATGTGGATTTCTGTTTGGAACTTCTACATAGTGATGTTATCAATGTAGCTTATATACTTGAACTCATTGCTGAACTTGACCCATATAGTGCCGATTATGCAGATCGCCGTCAGCATATCATTGACACAATGATTAAAGATGCAGAAATGCGTAGCAAGGCGAAACTAATTGACGGTTTTATCCAAAAGAATGTGGATGAGGATAAGGAGAATTTTATGGTGCAACGTAAAAAAGCGGATGGCACTAGCGATTTGGAAGAACGGTTGAATCAATATATTACTACAGAACGGGAAAAGGCAGTACGCTCTTTATCGGAAGACGAGGGTATTCCTTCTGATGTATTGACTCATTATTTGAAAGAATATGATTATCTCCAGAAGGAACAGCCGGAAATCATACAAAAGGCTTTGAAAGAGAAACATCTTGGCCTGATAAAGACAAGAAAAGCATTGACACGCATTCTTGACCGTCTACGCGGTATTATAAGAACTTTTAGTTGGGAATAAAATATGAGTGACAATAAAGAAATAGGCTATGTATATATTCTTACGAATCCGAGTTTTCGTGAGGATTGGGTTAAGATTGGTAAAAGTTCACGTCCTGTTGATGTACGCTCAAAGGAATTGGATAACACAGCGGTTCCGCTTCCATTTGAGATTTTCGCCACTATTAAGACTGTTAAATATAATGAGGTTGAAAAGCATGTCCACAAGACAATTGACAGGTTGACAGATTTACGCATCCGTCAGAATCGTGAATTTTTCAATGTTTCTCCCCAATTAGCTTTGGAAATTTTTATTGATATTGCCAAAATGATAGATGATGCTGTTATTACTCGATATAAAGATAATAAGCCTATCAATGAAAGCATGAAAGAAAATGGAGAAGTCTTCAACGAACAAACAAAAATAGCGAAACGTGGCCGTTTTAAGTTTAGCATGGTAAATATCAAGGTTGGAGAATATATAACGTTTACTCCAACCAACCTACAAGTAAAAGTAGCGAGTGATGATACGGTAGAATATGATGGTCGCATTTACAAATTGTCTCCATTTGTAGGAACATTTATGCCAAAAGAAAGGCAAACACAATCAGGAGCTTATCAAGGAGCAAAATATTTCACATACAATGGAGAAATATTGGATGATTTGAGAACAAAAATGGAACAAAACAAAGAAGACAAATAATGTTATGATTAGATTAATAGATAATATAGACCTTGTATGGAAAAATAACCAGCCGTTAGGATGTTGTATTCATAATCGGACATGGCAAAAGATAGCTTTACAACAGGGTGATATGGATGGTGCATGCGCTGTGTATTCATTGATGATGTACCTTATCGCAATAAAGGTTCTTACTTATGCCCAAGTAAAAAATCTTAATACAAAATTTAATGGACAGACATCTAAAGGGCGACTGTTCAAGGAATTTTTTGAGAAAGAAGGCCTATGTAGAAACGGTTTTTATTTTTCCACAATTGTCGAAAAATTGAAACATTCTTTCTCGAAAGAAGTTTCTGCTGTTTCTTCCAATTATAACAGTACAGATTTCGATCAGTCAAATGCAGTACAACAGATTAAAGAGGCTATTGATGATAACTGTCCAATAATGATTGCAGAAGTGTTTAAGGGAGGTGGTGCACATGCTATCTTGGCTGTTGGATATGAATTCTGCAATGATGAATTGACGAAAATATTTTGTTTAGACCCAGGTTATCCCATCGCTGACTATTCCTATTGGAATACTGTTATCAGAATTAATGATGCAAAGGGCAAAGTTTATTCTCATACAAGCATCTCTGACAAACAGATGAACGATATTTATATTGACGAAACGTTAAGAATAAGAAAAAGATAAGCAAATATGAGCGAAGAATTACAACAGAAACTCCGTGACCAGCTTTGGGAGGTCGCAAACCGTTTGCGTGGCAATATGTCGGCAAGCGACTTTATGTATTTTACCTTGGGGTTTATCTTTTATAAATACCTGTCGGAAAAAATAGAGAAATACGCCAACAGTGCACTTGAAGATGACGAAGTCACTTTTAAAGAATTGTGGGATATGACCGATGCCGATGCAATGGAGTTACAGGAAGAGGTCAAAAACCAGTGCCTGGAAAATATCGGTTATTTTATAGAGCCCAAATATCTGTTTTCATCTGTGATAGACACAATCAAACGAAAAGAAAATATCCTGCCAATGCTGGAACGTTCTTTGAAACGCATAGAGGACAGTACACTTGGGCAGGATAGCGAAGAGGATTTCGGAGGACTGTTCTCTGATATAGATTTGGCTTCTCCTAAGTTGGGTAAGACCGCTGACGACAAGAATACATTGGTCAGCAATGTGCTTCTTGCTTTGGATGATATAGATTTTGGTGTGGAAGCCTCACAGGAAATTGATATTCTCGGTGATGCCTACGAATACATGATTTCCCAATTTGCTGCTGGAGCCGGAAAGAAAGCAGGAGAGTTCTATACGCCTCAGGAAGTCAGTCGTATATTGGCGGAGATTGTTTCTATCGGCCACCAGCGTCTGCGCAATGTGTATGATCCCACTTGTGGCAGTGGTTCGTTGTTGTTACGTGCTGCAAGTATAGGAAAGGCAGTATATATTTACGGACAGGAAAAGAATCCGACTACCTATAACCTTGCCCGAATGAATATGCTTCTTCACGGAATCAAGTTCAGCAACTTCAAGATAGAAAACGGCGATACACTAGAATGGGATGCTTTTGGCGATACCCAGTTCGATGCAGTAGTCGCAAATCCACCGTTCTCTGCCGAATGGAGTGCAGCTGACAAGTTCAATAATGATGACCGTTTCAGTAAGGCCGGACGACTCGCACCGAAGAAAACGGCCGATTACGCTTTCATTTTGCACATGATTTACCACTTGAATGAAGGCGGTACAATGGCTTGTGTCGCTCCTCATGGTGTATTGTTCCGTGGAAACGCAGAAGGTATTATACGTCGTTTCCTCATAGAAAAGAAAAACTATATAGATGCTATTATCGGATTACCAGCCAACATTTTCTATGGTACAAGTATTCCGACCTGTATTCTTGTCTTCAAAAAATGCCGTAAGGAAGATGACAATATCCTGTTCATTGACGCAAGCAAGGAGTTTGAAAAAGTAAAGACTCAAAACAAGCTTCGTCCACAGCACATACAGAAGATTGTTGAAACCTACCGTGACCGTAAAGAAATAGAAAAGTACAGTCATCTTGCCACCTTACAAGAAGTGGCCGACAATGACTACAACCTGAATATCCCCCGGTACGTTGATACCTTTGAGGAAGAAGAACCTATCGACATCAAGGCCGTAATGGCAGAAATTAAAGAACTTGAAGCCAAGCGTGCTGAACTGGACAAAGAGATTGAGGTGTATTTGAAAGAATTGGGACTAGTTGAATAAGTGGAGGTATGGCAAAACGGTTTGAGATAAGAAACAGTACGGCAGAGTTCCTGATATTTGTTCTTGAAGGCAAAGAAGATGGGATTCAAGTGATGTATAAGGACGAAACGATTTGGGCTACGCAAAAAGCTATGGCTCAACTATTCGATTGTTCCAGTGATAATATCGGCTTGCATTTGAAAAATATATTTGCATCAGGAGAACTCGTCAAGGATTCAGTTACCGAGAAAAACTCGGCAACTGCTTCCGACGGAAAAAACTATCAGACTATGTTTTATAACCTCGATGCAATTATATCTGTCGGTTATAGGGTCAATTCCGTACGGGCGACACAATTTCGCCAATGGGCAACATGTATACTTCGTCAGTTTGCTATCCGTGGCTACGTGATAGACAAAAAGAGAATGGAAAACGGTTCTTTCATTGGTGAAGATTATTTTGAACATTTGCTTGCCGAAATCAGGGAGATAAGGTTGAGTGAACGCCGTTTTTATCAGAAACTTACCGATATTTATGCCACTGCAATTGACTATAACCGTGATGCTCCGACCACAAAACTGTTCTTTAAAAAAGTCCAGAACAAAATGCACTATGCCGTACATGGTCATACTGCCGCAGAACTGATCGTGAATAGAGCCGATGCAGAGAAAGAGCATATGGGACTGACTACATGGGAGAATGCCCCTGACGGAAAAATTGTAAAGACTGATGTAAGCATTGCAAAAAACTATCTGAAAGGCGTAGAACTGGAAGATATGGGACGTTTGGTCAATGCCGTGTTGGATATGGCTGAACGTATGGCAAAGCGTCATATACCCATGACGATGGAAGATTGGGCAAAACGTATAGACATCATTCTTGAAGCTGGTGGAGATGCAATCCTTTCTGATGCCGGCAAGGTTACGGCCGAATTCGCAAAAAAATTTGCTGAAACCGAATTTGAGAAATACCGTGTCATTCAAGACCGTTTGTTTAGCTCGGATTTCGACCGTTTTAATGATGGTGACAACTTGTTGCCATTTGAAATTAACTCTGATAATGAATAGTGACTATGGCAAATAATAACGATAAAAAAGTCCTTAATGTTCCGGCTTTACGATTTACGGAGTTTACGGGGGAGTGGGAAATTGTTTCGCTTAAAGATATAGCAGTTGTAAATCCAAAATCAGAGCCACTTCTAAACAAATTTTTCTATATTGACTTGGAGTCTGTTGAAAAAGGAGAACTGAAAAAAATACAAGAAATATTGCAAGAAGAAGCCCCAAGTAGAGCACAGCGTGTTATAAGCAATAATGATATTTTGTTTCAATGTGTACGTCCATATCAGAAAAACAACTACATCCATAGAGTTAAGAATACTAGTAACATACAGTGGATTGCTTCGACAGGATATGCTCAAATTAGAACGACAGAATCACCCAACTATATCTATCATCTATTGAATACTGATGGATTCAATAGAAAGGTAATGGTTCGGTGTACTGGGTCAAGTTACCCGGCTATCAATAGTGAAGATTTATCTGCGATTCGCTTTTATCTTTCTACGGACAAAAAAGAACAATGTAAAATAGCTCGGTTATTAGATTTACTTGATGAGCGAATCTCTACCCAAAACAAAATCATTGAGAAACTTGAAACCTTAATTAAGGGGATTATTGAAACTGTTATTTCTTCGCAAAAGCCTAATACACTTATTAAAAATTGCCTCGAATGCAATTCATCCACATTGCAGGAAAGCCAAGTTGCAGAAACTGGAACTTTCTCTGTTTATGGAGCAACGGGTATTAGTGGTTACACAGAAACAGCAGATATAAACGGAGAATCTATTTTGATAATCAAAGATGGTTCAAGTGTTGGTATAGTTAAGTTTGTGACCGGAGAATACAGTTACATCGGAACTCTCAACAGCCTAATAGCAAAAGATGGATATTGCTTAAAGTACATCTACTTTGCCTTGCAAAGATTTAGTTTTGAGCCATATAAAACAGGAATGGCAATACCACACATTTATTTTAAAGATTATGGTAAAGCTAAGATTTACTGTCCATCCCTTAGTTTGCAAACATTGATTGCTCAAAAACTTTCCCTTATAGAGAATAAAATGGAGGTAGAAAAACGAATAATTTTATGCTATCAACTGCAAAAATCTTATCTACTTTCACGAATGTTTATATAAACATCTGTGACAATAAAAACTCTTTTTGCTTCTGCAACTTCATTTGGAATATTACTTCATTTTCCAATTTTTCAGACAAAGTAGATAGCAATTTTGCAATTTCATCCTGTTTGACAGAACAAGGAACAGGGCATGGAATGTGATTTATATCTTTTAGATATGCAGTTCGCATTGTTCCTTCTGTTACAATTCGTTCAACGGCCTTGGTAAACGCTGTTGATGTCATAAAGTAATATAGAAACTCCACGTTTATATCTGCTTTGGGAACAACGCCCAAAATGCCTTGTTTTGTACAAACAGGGAACAGATTTATTGATATTGCTCCAATAGTAGCACCATTGGAATAGATTATAGAATTTGCGGGAACAATCCAAGCTGATGACTTTTGTAGTCCAAGTTCTGTAATACAATCTTTATTAGTCTTTATATACTTGTTTTGTAAGTCATCTATTTTTATAAATGGAATAGTCCCGTTATCATAATATTCAGGATTTGAAGTTGCAGGAGTTCCACCTTCACCAGCCCGAACATAGATTTCTTTGAATGGTACTTTAGGAAATTCGTTAGCTGTAAAAATGGAATCAACAATCCCCTTAATATGGTTATGAAAATCCTTAATTCAGGCGATTATTTATAAGGAAAAGATGGATGGGATAAGCAAGGGTACGTGGCAAAGAATAGCCCTTTGTAAAGTTTTGCAAGAACGGAATGAGAAGAATGTTAATGGAAGAACTATTTGTTCTGTGTCTGTCAGTCAGGGTGTTGTAAATCAGGTTGAGTATCTTGGACGTTCTTTTGCTGCGAAACAGACGAGCCATTATAATATTGTCAAATATGGCGATATTGTTTACACGAAAAGTCCGACTGGTAATTTCCCGTATGGCATAATAAAGCGTAGCAATATTAGAGAAGATGTAGCTGTTTCACCTTTGTATGGAGTTTATATTCCTGCAAGTGATAGTATTGGCGTATTTTTGCATTTTTATTTTATGCAACCAAGCAATGCCTTCAACTATCTTCATCCGCTCATACAAAAAGGTGCAAAGAACACTATAAACATAACCAATGGAAGATTTTTGGAAAATTCCGTTCTTCTTCCTATTTCAAAAAGTGAGGCCAACACTATAGCTGGAATCTTGAAAACTATCCAAGCAAAGATTGAGATAGAGAAAAATTTATTACAATCATACACCAAAGAGAAAGAATATCTGTTACGTCAGATGTTCATATAAACAACTGGCGTAACAGATAACACTTTTGATTACAAAGCAATCTCATTATCTGTTTTTCAACAATTAGTTTGTCGGAATAGGTTTTGAGGGTTGAGTATATTTTGCGTTGCTTTTCTATCACTGGAAAAGAAAACTTTTTCTTCATAAAGTCACTTTTCTGCAAATTAAAGCGTGTGCTGCCCTGTGCCAATGGGTACACGGCTTTTCTAAATGATTGTGATGAAACATAATAAGCTAAAAATGGAGGATATATCTTGGATTCATCGGTTATATGAATACCAAAGCAAAAACTATTCAGATACAAAGGATAAGTTTCTCCCAAATACACTGCACCCATTCCAACTTCTTCCGGCGTTTCAGAAGATAACGTAAGAAGAATATCGCCATAACGGACAACAGACTGTTGTTCTGTTTCATTGATTTTTACAAGCCCCACATCGGTTAAATCAATGATTTGATTCTGATAGACATTCATGTATGTTATGAACGGATAACCTTCACCAAAATCTTCTGCGCTTTTTCCTGATAACCCTAAATATGATTGCCCAAAGTCACTAAAAGATAATGTGACTTGCTGCGTTTCTTGTTCAACCAAGGTATCGCACATCGCCTGAATTAAGGATTCATATTTCTCAATGATTTTGTTTTGGGTAGAAATGCGTTCATCAATCTTTTGTAGAAAACGGCTAATCTTATGCTGTTCCTCTATTGTAGGAATATATATCTTGGTCTTTCTTATAGATTGTAATGAAAGATTTTTAATAGTGGTTCCTGTTAGTTCTGCTTCAAAATATAATTGAGTTTTAGGATATTGCAGGTAGTAAAATAGGTAATTTTTGTCAATATTATCTTTTGAATTTATATAGCAAGCACTTTTACCTAACATTATAGGCTCATTGTGATACAATGCTACATTTCCTATAGTCCCGTTTATTGACATTAAAATTGAGTTTGCCTCAAGATTTTCTGCATTATTTTTATATGCTTCTTTTTCAGAAACTCTTTTTGTTGAAGATGTTATAACAATCTTACCTCCATTCAGATTATTTCCATTAATAAAATAAAATGTTCCGTTATCGTCATAAGATGGGGTTGAATGAATCCCATCTCCTATTTTCTTTGAAAGTTTTTCCAATATAGAACATTCCCAACTCTTTATAAACTCCGGGAATCTCAAAGCCGGAACATTATGGTTTATATTTCTCTAATTATAAGAACCAATTATTAAGAAATTATGATTCATAAAACTATTAGAGAAATTGCGGCTGCATGGAAAGAGTACAAGCGGCCTTATGTGAAACAGTCCACTATGGCTGCATACGTATTGATCTTGGAGAACCATATTCTTCCAACCTTCGGGGAGGATAATTCACTTCCGGAACAGAGTGTTCAAGCTTTTGTTTTGCACAAAATTGAAAGTGGATTAAGCACTAAATCGGTCAAGGATATTCTGATAGTCCTTAAAATGGTAATGAAGTTCGGAGTGAAGAAGGAATGGATGACTTATTATGAATGGGACATCAAATATCCCCCAAGTTCAGAAAACAAAGTATTGGATGTTCTGTCCGTTACTAACCATAGGAAGATATTAAACCATATCCAAAGTCATTTTACATTCATGGGACTTGGTATTTATATCAGCCTTAGTACAGGGCTACGTATAGGAGAAATCTGTGCTTTGAAATGGAGTGATATCAATGTCACTGATGGAATACTAACTGTTAATCGAACAATAGAACGTATTTATATTATAGAAGGGGAGAAAAAGCACACTGAGCTGGTTATAAACACACCAAAGACCAAAAACTCCTGTCGCGAGATTCCGATGAATAAAGAGTTGCTAGGAATGTTGAAGCCTTTGAAAAAAGTAGTTAACGATGACTATTACATCCTAACCAATGATGAACGTCCGACAGAACCACGTACATACCGTAACTACTATAAAAGGCTGATGGAGAAACTTGATATTCCAAAATTAAAGTACCATGGACTCCGCCACAGCTTTGCGACTCGTTGTATAGAAGTCGGTTGTGACTATAAAACTGTTAGTGTGCTATTGGGACACTCAAACATATCAACTACGCTGAACTTATATGTTCATCCCAATATGGAACAGAAAAAACGCTGTATAGATAAAGTATTCAAGTCGCTGGGGAAATAAAGTTATGTTATAGAGCGAAGAAATCTGATATAGTAGTTTCTTCGCTCTTAATTGTTCTGTGATTCCCAAAAACGTGATATGGGCGAAAAAAAGATAGTGAAAACCAACTTGTAGAATACAAGATGTGGTATGAAAATATAATTCAACTTTACGAATTATTTCGTGCTAATTCACTATAATTCTTTTGAATTTGGTGAAGGTATCCATAATGACAGATTGTTTAAATTTTTCTGCTTGTTCCTACATCTTTTGCACAATTTTCAGTAATAATTCTCACAGATAGTTATATAAATTTACCAGATTTATAAAGTAAATTCCCCCATATCCGTTAAGACTGGAGGACTATTAGCGCTCGCACGAGGCGGCCGCTTTTTGTGTGCTTCTTTCATGACTTTATCGTCTTAAACCTGTTCTCGGTTTCTTGCCTAATAGGAGGGTAGCAGCACGTGCACAGCGGCGGGCCCATTGCAGGTCATCATCGTCCTTGTCCCGCCAGGGGAGATCGCTTTGCGAACCTCCGCCACCACCTCCGGTAGATACGGCGGGCGTATCAAGCATACCGACAAAGATAGCTACGGCAATGTCGGTCAGCTCGCTGCTGTTGGCAACCTCCCGGTAATCGAATTCTTCGTTGAAATAGTCAAGTACCCGCTCCGGAATATAGAAACGCTGTTCCCTTCCGCTATTGGAAGAAAGCGTGTAGGACACCGAGCCGGAACGATAATGAGTATAGTCTATATCGACTGCCGGTCTTTGAACAGGTTCCGGCCTATGGATTTGAGAGGTATTGACCTGAGCGGCAAGTCTCTCCCGGTAGTGGAGCTTTTGCCAGGTACGGGGGAGTTTTGAAATCATCAGGTTACGGGCCACTCCCAATTCAGAAGCCTTGTATTTGGTATTTCCTTTGAGGATCGCATATCCACGGAGAACATCTTTCTTGTCTTTCCGTTCATATACGGAATAGCCTCTCCGGGCAAGTGCCTTCTTGTATTCTTCCCATGACCACGATGGCATGGTTCTCAATACCTCCATGCACTCTCTGCTTACTTCCGGAATGTTGCGACTTCGGATTTCTTCCGCAGTCTTCCAGCCACGTTTCACTGCAACTCGCTCGGCTGCACGTTGTGCCCGAAGATGAATGTTATGGTCATTGTTGATGTTCCCGTTTTCATCAAAGCGGCAAATTGCGGCATGGAGATGGGGAACTTTCCCTTTGGATTCCATGTGCAGGTAAACCGTGTATTTGCTGTTTGCCAGATTGGTCGGGCAGGAACGTACTTTCCCGTCCTTACCGGTAATCGTTTGTTTGTCGAACTCTTCGGCGAACTCGTGCCAGAGCTTTTGCCAGTCCTCAATGTCATAGAAACTGGTATGCTCTGGCGATGGACTCAACTCTATTCTGATAATGGAATTCTTTATCGGCCGATGCTGGGCAAGGGTCAACTGCATGGAGTTCCATATTCCCATAGCGTCCAGATCCGGGGGCAACAGATTGTCCAATACCCGATATATTTTTTCCGGATGCTTCTTGTGTTTTGATTCGCCAGTAATATAACGAAGGTCATTGATACCGTAAGATATGGCTTTGGCTTTTGCAATCATTTTTCTTCGGATTGAGGGTTGGACGGAATTCTGTTTTTCTCCTTTACGGCTTCCAGGAATTGGCAGACGCCTTCGGCAACATTGGAAAGTTCTCCGAGCCAGCCGATCATGAACGGAATCTGATTGAACATTACCATCCGTTGCTTTGTGGACATTCCGTGAAGTGCGGAGGTATATTTTACGAGATCAGACCGACAATTGTCCAGATTCTGCAGCAGTGCCGCCTCTTCTTTAGTAAGCCTCGCTTTGGGCTTGAAGTTATACGCACATGACAATATGTAGTCGCTTACGGTCATGCCGCATTGTTCGGCCAGTGATTTTATATGTTCTCTCTGGCTGGGAGTGACTTTTGCCCCGACAAAGACGCTTCTTGTTTCTTTCGGGGAAGTTGATGTATTGGCAATATCTTCTTTCATTTGAATCGTTGTTATAATGGTTGAAAAGGTGCGAGCTTGCGAGTACCGTACTGGCGAAGGAACTGAGCAGTCAAGAGCGCCAATGTACAACCGTAACGCAGTGAGGTTATACCTTGGCATATCTCGAAACAGTTACCTGTTTATCCTTCCCCGCAAGCCATATCGGATGCGTATAATGAATTGGCACTGGGACAAGGAAATGCAGGATATTATTATCCACTAAAAGAGGGGAGAAAATGAGTATCCCACATGATGATTCCCTGCCGACTTTGCTTTATTCTAATATATACGCCCCTGCAATAAAGTAAAGTTGTACTCAGTAATGGCATTCCGGATTGAGAATATAATTTTTTCCCTCCTTTATGACCAACCGCTTGTTGCCAAGAAAGGTGGCTACTTTGACAGCCTTGTTGTAGCCGAGCTTTACATTGTGCAATCCGTAAGCCTCCTTCAGACGTTCCAGGTAGTCATCATAACTGCCGATATTGCCATTGGCAAAAGCGGCATACACTGCAGCACGATGTACAGGCTCCGGAATCTCCCTCTGCGGATCGAACGGTTCTTTGGTTGGTCGCCCGCTCTTCTTCTCTTTGGACAGATATGGTTCTACCAGTTCGGGCAGGACGTCTTCGTTTATGCGGAAAGCGAAAGGTTCAAAGTCCCGGTCCCGGATGTGCACGGCTTCGACCACGCTTATGGCTTTGTCCTCTTTGTCCACTTCTACCTGCAGGATGGTTTCCGCCTTGTTGTTGAGTTCCGTGCCGATGTGACCACGCGCATGTTCATCATTCTTGTTCTGATGCAGGACAGTATGGATATGGATTTGTTTGTCGTCCGTCCACTGCATGAATTTCGAGATAACTTCGGTAGATTCACTGGATGAATTGATGTCGTAAAGGAAATCACGGATGCCATCTATAATGACCAGACCCAAATCAGGTGTGGTGCCGATAGCTTCTTCGACTATCAACAGACGCACTCTTGGTGCAAACTTACGCAGAGACAACATGATCAGATTTTCCGGCACCTTGTCGTCCGGCATTTCTGCCAAACGCAGGATGCGCTTCAGTACCTGTTGACAATGATGGCGTCCCTGCTCCGTGTCGATATACAGAATCTTCCTCTTGTTCTCGGGGAACATGGAACGGTAACGAAGAACAGTACGGCTACTCAATGCTGATGCGGCAATGGCCGAAACGTTGAAAGTCTTCTTGCTTTTGGCTTTCCCGATGGAAGCGCTGAAATTCCCCAATGTGCCTATAACAGCATCATCTACCATCAACACCGCCGGCGCTTCTTCATAGTTATTCGTGACGCTCACGGCTGCTTCCTCTATAAAAACTGCCAGTTCCTCACGTGAAGGTATCGTTTCGTCCGTCTTCTCCATCATTACCAGTTTTTAAGGTTAGGTTTACGGCGATGGGAAGCGAGCATGGCTTCGTTCTCTTCCTCGAAAGTTTGCGGAGCCGGATTCTTTCGGGAGGATTCCAGCCATTTGTCCAGTTCATCCCGGTAAATGTATAGATGTTTCCCTTGCTTGATGACTGGAATATCATCTTTTTTGACCTTGTAATAAAATGTCGATAACGGCATTTTGAGATAGGCGCAAGCTTCCTGCACGGTCATGGGGACGTGCGTGTTTTCTTTGGCTTCATGCTGCTTGGACATTTTTTCTGTCAGCAGATTTTCCATGCTTGCTATCCGGTCGCAAAGTTCGCCGACTACTGCCGGCAAGTCATTGAATGTAAGTTGGTCTGTTTTCATATTATAACTTTTTAATCGTTTAACATGCTGCGAACCAACCCAATGAAGCTTTGCAGAACAATACAGACCGGATTAATTATTTCATCTGCATACGTTTTTTATTACGACTCATCGTTATCTGTTTCCAAATGGAAGCGATAGTCTCCCTTTTCAGGTACATCAATTGGAATCTGACTTGCTACCTGATCCCGCAAATTGAGCCTGAGATATTCAATACTCGCGTTTTCAAGTTCGTATGGAAATGATTCTTTGATAAATACGGCTCTTTTCGCCAATGGTACTCTCAATCGTTCACCTACATTCCACGCCAGATGACGAAGTCCCGGTGACCGTAACGGATTGTCAATATTGGAACGAATCGGTTTGTAGAGCTCCGGCTGATCACAAGCCATGTACTCAATGTTGGAAATGAGAGTCGCTATAGCCTCTTTGGAGAGATAGGGGGCAGTCTTGATGGTTACATATTCCCGAATCGCATCCATAACTTTTACTTGTCTTTTCAATTCTTTCTCTTTGAGTTCTTCCAGAATGGAATCATACTTTTCCAAATGAAATTCATTGGAGCAATCAGGGACGACAGGTTCTTGATTTGACTGTGGGGATGGAGAATACTCCTGTTCAGAAGAATCCGCCGGTTGTTCGGTAGGCGGTGTTTCGGCAATACAAACAGGTTCTGTGGTGCTCTCTGATTCTATAACAGGGGAGGATTGTTCACCAAAAGAGAAGTGGATGGGATTTTTCGTCAGCCAATTATAGAAAAATTTCTGCAGGACTCCACACAATATGATGGACATCGCCAGTCCGAGAATTACAGGAGTTGTTATGCGCATGATGTTGATGTCATGGCAAAGGGTAAAATAAGTGGCTATGGCCGCAAAAATGATAACGGATAGCGCAAGGATAAAACTTATTTTCTTAGTCCGGATTTGTTCTGTATTTGTCATCTTCTATCACTATTTGGAATTACTGTACGCCAAAGTTATGTGCGTTATTCCAGATACTGATAAATAATGAGTTATAATCGTCCGATTTTACACAAAAATTACGGATATAGTCCGATTTTTCGCTCAAAATCAAACTATATCCGCTAAAACAGGTGGTCAAAATGCCTGTCAGTCTTTCCGCATCAGCGTGATTTTTTTGCTGGCTTCACGCTTGTTGCTGTCCACTACTTTCATGTACCTTTGGGTTGTGGTTATACTCTTGTGAGCCATCATGCTCTGTATGGTACGGATGTCTGTTCCGGCAGCCGCTTGCAGCGTAGCGAATGTTCTACGATAGGAGTGGAATGTGATCTTCTTGGTGATTCCAGCCGAACGGATCCACCCTTTCATGTAAGTCTGGGTCCAGCTGCGCTGTAATCCCTTGAATACCATTCCCCGCTTGTCGGGGCTGTAGCCGATCAGGTCCAGTGCTTCCTCGCTGATGGGGATGATGTCCTCGGAGCGGTTCTTCTTGGTGATGATGTGTACGCACTTGCCACCGGCCGAATAGTCCACGATGTCCTCCCAGCAGAGGGCGAGGATGTCGCTGATGCGCAGGCTGGTCATGCACGAGAAGAGGGATGCCGTCTTCAGTACTGGCTTCTTGCAAGGTGTCTCGGCCAGCTTGTAGAGTTCTTCCACTGAAAGATAATCCTTGACTACGTCCTCGGTCTCGATCTTTTCGAGGAAGTCGTTGACGTTGTTGCGGATCAGTCCGTTACGGTAGAGGATTTTCAGAAGTCCCCTGAATGTAGACCAATATCCCGATGCGGAGTTTCGTGTGATGTGTCCATTACGCTTGAGTTTTTTGGCCGTCAACAGGTACTCACGGAACTTGTTGCAGAGATCAATGTCGAGCTCCTCAAAAGTACATTTTCCATGTACGAAGTTGCTGAAATGGAGATAGACAAATTCCCACTTTGGGTCATGTTTACGGAGCTGATTACGGAAATACTCAAGGAAATCAGCCTTGAGTTTGTACTTGTCGAAGAAATCATACCGTTCATTCACTACCGACTCGAACCTGCGGCAACGGATGGCTTCAGCCTTCTCGGCCATTACCTCGTTGAAGTCCTGTTCACGCTTGTTCTTCGGATTGGCATATATATAAATGCCAAGCGATTCATGACGGATAACTTTCATAGTTTCCTTGTCTCTATACCCAGGATAATAATCCAGATAAAACGACAGCATCCTGTTTTTCAAAGGACGTGTTCTTAATGTTACGGTTTTACAATCGTTCATAATGTTATATTTTTTATGGTTGTTATTAATTCGCTGGCAAATCACTGTAATGTAACCATGCAGACCACCTTCAGTGACGATTAATTTTGGAATAATTTACGGTAGCCTATAATCAGGTTACTTACGGACACCCATAACCCGGTCAAAGTCCACTTTCAGGAAGCGGACGAAGCGTCCGTTCTTCTCTCGAGGAATCTGATGGAATTGCAGGATATTATAAACCGAGTCACGGGAGAGGTTGAATTTTTCCATTGCCTCCTTGACGGTGTAGTATTCGGCCTTGCTCTCCTCCGCAGAGTTTTTCGAGAGGTCGAAGTGGAGTTTGGAGTAGAATATCTGCCCGTGTTCTTTTTTCGAAGGTATGTTGTTACGGTAGACGTGTGAACGGATGGCGACACGTGTCATGCCGTATTTCTCCTGAATATCTTCGGGCGTGTACCATTCCGTCAGGTCGGAGTCCACCTCATATTTGGCAAAGGCGGCATCAATATGTTTCTTGCTGTAATAGTTGAACTGGCGGATTCTCACTTTCGGAACCTTGTGCTGTCGTGTATAAGTCCATACCCATTTGGCATTGACCTTATATTTCTGTGCAATCTCCTCGGCAGTGTAATACTCGGTGATGTCAAAGTCGTTTTTTGCTACCAGCCGTTCATAAGGTTTGCTTTTGAGCATGAGTTCGATGTCGGCTTTCCGTATCAACGACATCTTTCCGCTGAGCCGGGATGCACGAAGTTTCTCTTCCTTTACCAGTTTGTAGATATACTGGCGGCTGACACCCATCAGACGTGCAGCCTGCGAAAAAGTGAAGTATTCCTGCTTTTCCAGCGACGAGCGCAATTCCTGCATCTCCTGCATATGGCGCAGCTCCATCTTCCGTTCCATCATGCGGTGTTTGTAACCTCGTTTCGAGCATTGCGGGCTGCAATAACAGGTAGTTGTTTTCTGTGCGATGAACGGTTTTCCGCACCATTGACAAATTCTTTTTACTTCCATATTTTCGTCCTATTTTCTGCCATTTTACATGAATTTTAATTTCCCTTTTTGTCCACACATGTAAACCATTGTCAACACACGTCAACTAATGCGTCACTGTGATATTTGGGCAAACCGTGAATTTCTGTCACGGTAGAAATACGTATGAAAAATATGGATAAAAACCGTTACTTCCAAATACGGTCTGGAAAGTACATAAAAACAAAAGTCGCTGATATACAGCGACTTTATTCTAAATGCTTATGATTGGTTACGGTTGTTTACAAGCCGTCATTTGCCGATGCAAAAATGCTTAAAAATATTCCCCAAAACCTCGTCTGTCTCAATTGTTCCGCCTACGATTTCTCCTAGGTGGTAAAGACATTCACGAAGATCCTGGCTTACCAGATCCCCGGAGAGCTGCATAGCCAGTCCGTCCTGTACACGGTGGATAGCTTCCAGTGCACGGCTCAGAGCCTCGTAATGGCGGATATTGCTTACCACTACATCATTCTGCGACAGGTCGGGCAGGGCAGCGAAGTCCACCAGTTGTTTCTGGAGCATAGCAAGCCCTTCTTTCTGCTTGGCTGAAAGGGAAAGCACACAGGCATCTTCAGGCAAATCGGGGAGAGCCGCTTTCAGCTGCGCAATCCGTGCATCGGTCGGTTCCGCAGTCTCTGTAATTTTATTGGAAGAGTCTGCCGGCGAAAGCAAATCCACCTTGTTGAGTACGATGACCAGATGTTTGCCTTCGCACCGTGGCAGGATTTTGTCGGCCAGCTGATGATATTGTTCTTCGGCACAGGTTGCGTCGATGACCCAGAGTACGATATCAGCCTGATCCAGTTTCTGGAAGCTCCGTTCGATACCTAAACTTTCGATGGTATCAGTCGTTTCGCGGATACCGGCAGTATCGATGAAGCGGAAAGTGATACCTCCCAGATTCATGGTGTCCTCAATGACATCGCGTGTGGTGCCGTGGATGTCGCTCACGATGGCGCGTTCCTCGTTCAGGAGGGCATTCAGCAGGGTTGATTTTCCGGCGTTTGTTTCGCCCACGATGGCCACGGGCACTCCGTTTTTGAGGGCATTGCCCACGCTGAATGTATCAACCAGGTGATGGATGACCTGCTCAATCTGACGGGCGATGGCTTCCAGTTCCGAACGGTCAGCAAACTCCAGTTCCTCGTGGTCGCTGAAGTCGAGTTCCAGTTCCATGAGGGAGGTGAGATGGAGCAGCTTGTCGCGCAGAACGGCCAGTTCACGGCTGAATCCGCCACGCATCTGGTTCATGGCCATGCGGTGAGTAGCGGCAGAAGTGGAAGCAATGAGGTCGGCCACAGCTTCGGCCTGGCTCAGATCCATCTTGCCGTTCAGGAAGGCGCGCTGGGTATATTCACCCGGTCCGGCGGCACGGCATCCTTGCCGGATGAGAAGCTGCATCACTTGCTGGAGAATGTAGCTTGAACCGTGGCAGGAGATTTCCGTAGAGTCCTGTCCCGTATAGGAATGAGGCGCACGGAATAGGCTGACCAGCACTTCATCGATGATTTCTCCTTCGGGGGTAAGAATGTGACCGAAGGTGAGGGTATAGGGTGCGCGTTCTGCCAGCGGTTTGCCGGATACGGGTTTAAAGATGCGGTCGGTGAGGGTAATGGCTTCCGGACCCGACACACGGATGGTGCCGATGGCTCCACCTTGGGCGGTGGCGATGGCACAGATAGTATCTTCAGTTTGTAATATGTTCACGTGCGTAGTTCTTTTTAAAATCCTTGCAAAGATACGGTTTTCGGGTTATATCCGGAAGCGGAGCCGACAGATTTATGCGTGGGCATAGAGGGTTTTCACCAGCAGGTCAACAACCTTTTCGAGGTATTCGCGATCGGTTTCGTCGAATGTGGCCAGTTGGTCACTGTCAATGTCAAGCACGCCCCGCACTTCTCCGGCAGCTATTATCGGTACAACGATTTCGGAGCGGGAGAGGGAACTGCAGGCGATATGGCCGGGGAACTGGTCTACGTCGGGCACGAGCTGGGTACGGGCTTCAGCCCAGGCGGTGCCGCATACGCCGCGTCCTTTTCTGATGCGGTAGCAGGCCACGCTGCCCTGGAACGGACCGAGGTGAAGTTCGCCTTCGTGTACGAGATAGAAGCCTACCCAGAAGAATCCGAATGCTTCTTTCAGGGCGGCACTGGTATTGGCCAGTATGCTGATTTCGTTTTTCTCGCCTTCAATCAGTGGGGCGAACTGTTCAAGAAACTGGAGGTAGCGCTGACGCTTGTCGGTAAGGTTGGATTTGAAACTTGCTTCCATGTGTGTGAGTTTTCAGACATAAAAACAGGTTCTCCTCCGTAGAGGGGAACCTGTTGGTTGATAATAAGTTTGTTAAATTCTGTCGAGTACGACTTTGATCAGGTCGTCAATCTTGTTCTTGTATCCGGTATTGGCTTCCTTTGCTACCCGGTTGGCTATGACCATGCATACGGTAGTAGCCTTGTGGCCTTGCAGACGGGCCAGACCGGCCAGGGCAGAGCTTTCCATTTCGAAGTTGGTGATGCGGTGTCCCTGATACTCGAAGCTTTCGATCTTTTCGTTCTGGTGCGGATCGGCCAGCGGAATACGGAGCTGACGTCCCTGCGGACCGAAGAAACCGCCGCAGGCTACTGTTACGCCGCGCACCATGTCCGTACCGGCAATGCGGTCTACCAGCTCTTCATTGGCATGGATCACGTAGGGAGCCGGCGCACAGAGATTGCCTGCCCATCCCAGGTGGTTGAGCAGGGCGCGTTCCATGGGCAGGTCGCATACGGCGTTACGTCCTTCGTAGAAGTTCAGGAGTCCGTCAAATCCTACGGAGATGGCGGAGCAGATGTAAGTTCCTACGGGAGTATAAGGCTGCAGACCGCCGCAGGTACCGATACGCACGATTTCCAGCTGGCGGAAGGTATCATTCTCTTCGCGGGTCTGGAAATTGATGTTGGCCAGTGCGTCGAGTTCATTCATTACAATGTCTACATTGTCACATCCGATACCGGTGGAGGTTACCGTGATGCGTTTTCCCTGGTAAGTTCCGGTGATGGTACGGAATTCACGGCTTTCTACTTCACATTCTTTAGTGTCGAAATGGGAGGCCACGAGTGCCACACGTCCGGGATCGCCCACCAGAATGACTTTATCCGCCAGATACTCCGGTTTTACGTGAAGATGGAACACTGAGCCGTCTTCATTGATAATCAGTTCTGAGGGTGGAAAATACTTTTTCATATAAATTGCTTTTTAGTCGTTAAGTAGTATGTAAAGTTATTGTTGTTGTCATATCATTTGCCGATGGGATCATGGCTGGCGGGATGGGAATCCGGCCGGGCAATGCTGCTTCGCATGTCGGTATCAGCCTGGATGTTCTTCATCCGGTAGTAGTCCATGATACCGAGGTTGCCGCTGCGGAAGGCTTCGGCCATGGCCTTGGGTACTTCGGCTTCTGCCTGGATCACGTTGGCACGGGCTTCTTCGGCTTTGGCTTTCATTTCCTGTTCCAAGGCTACAGCCATGGCACGGCGCTCTTCTGCCTTGGCCTGGGCAATGTTCTTGTCGGCATTGGCCTGGTCCATCTGAAGGGCTGCACCGATGTTGCGGCCGATATCGATGTCGGCAATATCAATGGAGAGAATCTCAAAGGCAGTACCGGCATCCAGTCCCTTGCGCAATACGAGTTTGGAGATGGAGTCGGGGTTCTCAAGTACTGACTTGTGGTTCTCGGAAGAACCGATAGAGGATACGATACCTTCGCCTACACGGGCCAGTACCGTGTCTTCACCGGCACCGCCCACCAGCTGGCGGATATTGGCACGTACGGTGACGCGGGCCTTGGCGATCAGCTGGATACCGTCCTTGGCTACGGCTGTCACAGGAGGTGTGTCAATGACTTTCGGATTGACCGACATCTGTACCGCTTCGAACACGTCACGTCCGGCCAGGTCAATGGCTGTTGCCATCTGGAAAGGCAGGTCAATGTTTGCTTTGGAGGCCGAAACCAGGGCGTGAACCACTTTTTCCACATGTCCTCCGGCCAGAAAGTGAGCCTCCAGACCGTCGCGGGTAATGTTGCTCAGGCCGGCTTTGTGAGCCTCGATCAGTCCGGGTACGATGACATAGGGCGGTACGTTACGTATACGCATCAGAAAAAGCTGTACCAGCGAAATGTTGACGCCTGATACTTTGGCCGAGAGCCAGAGGAAGAAAGGTACATAGTGGAAGAAGATGACCAGCAGGATGATACCGCCACCGGCCATGACAAACGGAAGATAACTCGGGTCAATCATAATTCAGATCAGTTTAAAAGGTATATAATTCAGTTGGTTCTCAGACACGTTGCACATATACGACACCGTTGTCGATGCGGGAAATCCGGATTGCGGTCTTTTCTTCGATGAAGCCGTCGGCAGACTGCACTTCAATGCGCTGGCCTTTGATTTCGGCGTTGCCGATCAGGGTCAGGCGGGTGGTGGTAATTCCCGTATCACCTACCTGAAGATCCAGCCCTTTCAGCGGGTTCAGCTTGAAGTTCAGAGTCTGGTTCAGAGCCAGCCGGTCCACGGTTTTTGACCGCATGAACCATAGGGTGACTCCTGCGATTCCGACAACGGAAGCGCCCAGAGTGATGAAGCCGGCCTGCGTACCCAGCGAACTGAATGCGTAGTAGATCGCATACAGAATGCTTGCCCCCGAGGCAATCCCTGCCAGACTGATGCCCGGAATCAGGAATACCTCCACGGCAAAAAGCAGCAGTCCGGCAATGATCAGTGTAATGATAATCAGTGTTCCCATAAGTATAGGTTTTAGTGTGAAATCGTATTATTTCCGGTTCAGGGCTTTCAGCTCCGTGTTGCGGATGTTGACCGTCAGACTGGCGATTTCTTCCCGCAGCTGCTTGATGCGCTGTTCCTTGTCCAGAATGGCCGGTGTGAGCCGGTCTTTTCCTGCCTTGTTGGACTGTCCGTACAGTTCCCGCTGTTTGCCGAGCGTTTCAGACAGATTGTCCAGGTCTTTCTGTTTCTGCGACAGGGTCTGGTACTGCTTGCGTGCCTCAGCCGAGCGGAAGTCGGCCAGTGTATGATAGACCACATTGTCGTCCACGACGAAACGGAAGTCTCCTTTTTTCTTTTGCTCGTCCTGTCCGTACATCACTTTGGCCAGTTGCTGACGGGCGAGGCGCACCTTGGCTGCATCAGTCTGTGTCTTCTGGATGCATTGCAGGGAAGCGGCAGCCTGAAGCATTTCGGGACTGGTTGATTCGTAGTCGTAAACCTGTTTGGACTCGTTCGGAACGAATACATAAACGCAGACCTTGTCTTCCGGCTGGTAGCGGTCGGAAGCAAACCATCCCAGGTTGTTGAAGTCGTCGATGGCGTACATGTAGTCATTGGCAACTGAGTTGAACGGGAATCCCAGATTGTCCGGCCGGAGATAGGCATTGTCATCCGAGTCATAGCGGGTAATGAAGATATCATATCCGCCCAGACTTTCTTCCCCCTGCGCGGCATAATAGAGGGTGATACCATCCGAATCCAGGAAAGGATAGTTCAGGTTGGTTCCTCCCTCTTCCAGTCCTTTCAGCGGCTCCGGATCACTCCACTTGTCGATCATTTTTACGCTGCCGTACAGGCTGGTTGCTCCGTCTGCATTGGGACGTGCCAGAATTTTCTTGTCACCCATTTCGTTGGTGAATTCCGTGCATCCGCCTTCTCCGGTTGCCTTGATCTCACCGGATTCCCGGCTGAGCTTATAGGCACTGAGAAAGTCCCGCTTGCTGACCGTGAAACTGTCGATGACAGCCACTTTTTCCACTCCCCGGATCATGCGGGCTCCCATCCGGTAGCGTTCCATCAGGGTTTCAGCTTCCGAAGTGTCCCGTTTTTTCCGTTCCAGCCAGTAGATGTGATCCTCCAGATTCTGGATGGCTTCGTCGAAGCGGTACAGATCATAATAGGCTTTGCTCAAATAAAGAAAGCCGTTGATCACTTTGCGTTCTGCACTTTTCTCCAGATAGGGAACCGCTTTGCTCAGTTCTCCCGTTTCATAGCAGCAGGCACCATACCAGAAGTTATAGTTGGCATTCGAAGGAGCCTGTCTCACCAGCTTCTCGAATACGGGTTTGGCTTCGGCAAACTTGCCTTCCGTAAACCATTTCTGGGCCTGGCTTAAAGTCTGTGAGAAAGCATTGCCGGTAAAACACAATGCCAAAAGGGGAAATATGTATTTCTTTTTCATTGTCTCTGTCATTTAAAAGTTTCTCAAATATAGGCATATTCTCCGAATTATGCCATTTTCATTCCTTCATTTTTTATTTTTAAGTTCCTTCCTGCTCCGGGAGATCTGTTTCCCCGGAACAGGGAGACCGGACCCATCTTTTCCGGAGGCCGTTTCTGAACCGGTTGGATCTTATTGCGAAATTAGCAAATTCTGTGACACAATCAAAACATATTTTTCGTAATTTCGTCGCCGTTTTAACAAGATACGAAACATGGGAAAAATGACGGAAGAAGACCGCCTGATGCGCCGCATCAACCAGCGGTTCATGAAAGGAGTGATGAGTTACAGGCTGATAGAAGAAGGCGACCGCATTCTGGTGGGGCTTTCGGGAGGAAAGGATTCGCTGGCCTTGCTGGAGCTGCTGGCCCGGCGTTCGCGTATCTACAAGCCGAAGTTTTCGGTAGTGGCTGCGCATGTGGTGATGAAGAACATTGCCTACGAGTCCGACCAGACCTACCTGCGCGAATATGCCGAAAGTCTGGGAGTGCCCTATGTGTGTTACGAAACGGAGTTTGATCCGTCGACCGACACGCGGAAGTCGCCGTGTTTCCTTTGTTCGTGGAACCGCCGCAAGGCACTTTTCACCGTGGCCAAGGAACAGGGATGCAATAAGATTGCACTGGGTCACCACATGGATGACATTCTGGAAACCCTGCTGATGAACATGACCTTCCAGGGAGCGTTCAGTACCATGCCGCCGCGCCTGGTGATGCGCAAGTTCGACATGACCATTATCCGCCCCATGTGTCTGGTGCATGAAGCCGATCTGAAGGAAATGGCCGCTCTCCGTGGTTTCCGCAAGCAGGTAAAGAACTGTCCGTATGAAAAGGATTCCCACCGTTCGGACATGAAGGAAGTGCTGGCCCGGCTGGAAGCCATGAATCCGGAAGCCCGGTATAGCCTGTGGGGAAGCATGAGCAACATTCAGAGTGACATGCTTCCGGTAGAGGAAGACGGCCCGCTCGGGTGAGATTCAGCCGGCAGTGTGCAGGATCACCTGTTTGCCCGACATGGTGACTTTCCCTTCCGCAATCAGTTCTGCCAGGGCACGGGCCAGTGACGGACGTGCCACTCCCAGAATAAAGGCCACTTCCTGCTGGTTGTGGATGCCCCCGTGCATTTTCAGGTAATTCAGCAGACGTGATTTCAGGCTCTGCAGGGCAAATTCATTCAGCTTGCGGCTCAGAAACAGGCTGCGGTCGGAAATGATAGCAATGAAATTCCGCATCACGGCCGGCTGGGCATGCATGAAATTCTCAAAATGTTTCCGGTCCATGACAAGCACCTCGCAGAGTTCCGTTGCTTCCACATTCACCGGGAAGCGGTTCTCCGAGGCATAGATAAAAGCCGGTGCCAGAATATCGGGTGCCTTGATCCGGTCGATGGTGAGCTGCTTGCCTTCGGCGTTCTCCATTTGTGTCCTGACATTTCCCTTCATCAGAATAAACAGAGAACGGCACACGTCACCCTGACGGGCTATGAATTCTCCTTCCTTATACGTGCGCAGGCTGTTCGGGGCTTCGCGCAGCAACTGGCTGAGCGCTTCCGGATCACACCCTTCAAACAGGCTCATCCGGTTCAAAACTTCGGTATGCATCTTTCTTTTAACTTTTCTTTGGGTTGCGTGTCACATAAGTTACAGAAATCCTCTCCGGGATTCCGGATCTTTGCGCAAACTTAATGAAAAATCAACAATAACCCAAGAAGGAATATGGAAGGAAATATGTTTTGTTACCAGTGTCAGGAAGCAGCCAAGGGCACTGGATGTGTGTTGAAAGGAGTGTGCGGAAAGAAAGATACCACCGCACGCTATATGGATTTGCTGCTCTTCGTGGTACGGGGTGTGTCGGTAGCTGCCGATGCCTTGCGTACGGAAGGATGCCAGTTGGATGCCGATACGAATGCCTTTGTCACCGACGCACTTTTCGCGACGATTACCAATGCTAACTTTGACGATGAAAGCATTTTGGCCCGTGTACGCAAGGGATTCCTTTTGCGCGACCGTCTGAAAGCCCGTGCCGTGGATGCAGGCATCACTTTGCCGGAGGTGGATGAACTGACCTGGTGCGGAGAGGAAGAAGAATACCTGGCCAAATCAGCTTCTGTCGGTGTATTGAGAGAACCGGACGAAGATCTGCGTTCGCTGAAGGAACTGCTGATGTACGGACTGAAGGGAATGGCTGCCTACCACGAGCATGCCATGCGTCTGGGCTTTACGGAAGATGCCATCCATGCCTTTATGCAGTCGGCTCTGGCACGTATCACCGTGCAGGCGATGAGTGCAGACGAACTGGTGGCACTGGTGCTTGAAGCCGGACAATACGGGGTACAGGTGATGGCTTTGCTGGATCAGGCCAATACCACCCGATACGGTCATCCGGAACTGACGAAAGTGAACATCGGAGCAGGGAAGAATCCGGGCATCCTGATCAGCGGACACGACTTGCACGATCTGGAGGAACTTCTGCGCCAGACCGAAGGTACGGGAGTGGATGTATATACGCATAGTGAAATGCTTCCGGGACATTATTATCCGGCCTTCAAGCAGTACAAGCATTTTGTGGGCAACTATGGAAATGCCTGGTGGAAACAGCGCGAAGAGTTTACAGCGTTCAACGGCCCGATTGTCTTTACGACCAACTGCATCGTTCCGCCGCTGGAGAATGCCTCTTATAAGGAACGGATGTTCACGGCCAATTCGACAGGCTATCCCGGATGCAGACACATTGCTGCAGATGCCGATGGTCATAAGGATTTCTCGGAAGTTATCGCCCTGGCCAGACAGTGCCAGCCGCCCGTGGAACTGGAGCAGGGAGAGATTGTCGGCGGATTTGCCCACAATCAGGTGATGCAACTGGCCGACAAGGTAGTTGAGGCTGTAAAGAGTGGTGCCATCCGTAAGTTTGTGGTCATGGCCGGATGCGACGGACGCATGAAGAGCCGTGACTACTATGCCGACTTTGCCCGGGCCCTTCCGGAAGATACGGTCATCCTGACGGCCGGTTGCGCAAAGTACCGTTACAACAAGCTTCCGCTGGGCGACATTCAGGGAATCCCCCGTGTGCTCGATGCCGGACAATGCAACGACAGCTACTCACTGGCCGTCATTGCCCTGAAACTGAAGGAAGTTTTCCAGTTGAATGATATCAACGAACTGCCCATCGTGTACAACATTGCCTGGTACGAGCAGAAAGCCGTCATTGTCCTGCTGGCCTTGCTGAGTCTGGGCGTAAAGCATATTCACCTGGGTCCCACCTTGCCGGCTTTCCTTTCACCCAATGTGGCCAAAGTGCTGGTTGAGCGGTTCGGCATTGGTGGCATTACTTCCCCTGACGAAGATCTGAAACGGTTCGGAATCCTGTAAGTGATCATTTTCTGTAATTTCCCTCCCTGAAAGTATGGCAGACTCTCTGCCGGCTGTTTGGGGAGGGAAATTATATTTCTTGTTTTGGTAAGTCGGGTATCTTAGATTCTGTAACTTTATGGTTTTTTAGAAAAATATGGTGAAGTGTATATTCTAAAGAAAGAAGGGTTTGCTCTCGTTTCTTAGGTTTTAATTCACACTCCCAGATTGTAATACAATGCCATCCCATTTGGGCTAGTTCTCTTTGTACTTGTTTGTCTCGATCAATATTGCGTGATATTTTTTGTGTCCAAAAACTTGTGTTTGATTTAGGTATAACATAATATTTGCAATTTTCATGTCCATGCCAAAAGCAACCATTGATGAAGATACATGTACGATACTTATGTAGTACAATATCAGGATGTCCCGGAAGTCGGGAATAATTTATCCGAAATCTGAATCCATGGGCGAATAGATATTTTCTAACCGTTATTTCAGGTTTGGTGTTAGCCGAGTGTATGGCTGTCATGTTTCTGTGCCGTTGCTCTTTTGATAGGACATCCATATATTTTTGAGTAAAAACTGAATTGTAAATAGACTTGTTTTTAGTGTAGCTTGGGATATTTGTCTTATTGCTTTGATTTTACCATAGTTATAAAAGAGCCTAATGTTTCGATCTCAGGTTGAAATTCTTTGTCAAAAAATGATTTGTAAGCTTCTGGTACTACAAGCTTTAAATGTTCATGCTTCATTTCCTGCAATTGGTTTCTGGAAATGCCTTGCTGTAAAGTAAATAAATATTTGATATCAATACGATTGGCTTCATTTAAAACTTGTCTCCAACGATCTTTGCAGGTTGTTTTGGCTCCTAAGAAAACTAATTTATCTGTAGGGAATGACAGATTATGGTAAGCTTCCCCACTGGGGAATATAAAATCTGGTTTTTTATTGTCTTCTGTAATAACTTGTTCTTCAAATCTTAATTGAGCAGCAGTAAATATGGTTGCGAGATGATGCTCCAACGATTTTCCTGCGCGTGATTTCCTTCGGTTAAGGATTGCGTTGGAGAATTGGACTAATTCTTGACAATTTGCAAAAGGCTTACTATAAATAGGCGCATATATTTTTTCTTCAAATCCTCTAAATAAGCAGTATTCAGTATCAATCCATTTCAATAATTGAAGGTCTGGATTTTTAGAAATTTCTGTATTAGTGATATTATGGATATTATTGTACAAATCTCTTGCTAATTGTGCCATCTGTATAGTTCCCGGGAAGTCTGTATATGAAGAAACTACTTCCTGGATCCTAATGTGTACCTGTTCTTCTGAAGATATAGGCTGAGAAATATCTATCAACTGGTTGGTCATTTCCGGTGAGAGATTGAAGTATGCAAAAAAATCATCAATCTCTTGATCTGTTTGTAAGACAAAACCATGATAATAATCATCGCTTTCTTGTGCTATGATTAGCAGGTCTCCAACGTTCTCTTCCTCAAAGAAAGGGAAATTCTTGCCAAAACGCGTAATTCGATATTCATTACGTGTTCCTTGACCGTAATATATAAAACGGCTGTCAGTGACGAAATCATCTTGCCATTTTACTTTAACCAGTTTGCTTTTATTTTCTCCTTTTGTTCCAGGTTTGTCAAATAGGAGCAGGGCTGCACATTTTGGTATATAAAAGCCAGCCTGATGTGAACCGTTTTTTCCTGTATCATTGGCTGTAATAAAACGGCAAAATGCATGTCTTGAGCTTTGTACTTTAGCAATAGCACTGTTTAATATGTCACTCATGGCTATTCTGTTAGCATTGTTTGGACTATCTGTTTTGAAACTGCGGTAATTAAAGGTACAACTACTGAGTTACCGCATTGTCTGTATGCCTGTACATCAGACACTTTATTTATAATATATTCGTCTGGATATCCCATTAGTCGTGCACACTCTCTTGGTGTTAACCGACGAGGATTCATACCGTTTTCTTGCGGTATAAGAATTTCCGAACCATCTTTATAATATCTTGCACTTAAAGTACGACTTATACCATTCAGGTCTACTAAGCCGAATCCAAATCCATTTCCTTTGGCTTTATGCTTATCTGCATAATTTTGCAGATAAGTCCATAGTTTATCTGAAAGGGTGTATTTAGGATCTGGATAATTGTCTAAAATATCTTGTATTTTCTTGAGTGGATTATTGGCTTTAGGAAATCTAAATTCTTCTTTTCCTTTATAACGTCTTTTATCAAAACCTACAATCATTATACGTTCCCTATGCTGCGGCACATAATCTTTCCCGTCCATTACTTGATAATGAATCGAGTATTCCAGCTCTTCCAATGTAGATTGAATAACTTTAAATGTATTTCCTTTGTCGTGTGAGACAAGATTTTTTACATTTTCCAGATAAAAAGCTTTAGGCCTGTGTCTGTTTAGAATCTCTGCAACATCAAAAAACAAAGTTCCTTGAGTTTTGTCTTTGAAGCCAGTCTCTCTTCCCAGACTTTTTTTCTTGGATACTCCGGCAATGGAAAATGGCTGACATGGGAAGCCTGCACACAATATGTCAAATTTCTCGGGGATATATATTTTAGTTTCCTCTTTTGTGATATCACCAAATGGCATCTCTCCAAAATTTGCCATGTATGTTTTTTGTGCAAAAGGATTCCATTCAGAAGAAAAAACACATTTTCCACCTTGTGCTTGCATGGCAAGACGAAAACCTCCCATTCCTGCAAATAAATCAATGAAAGTAAATTTGTAGTCAATTGGATCGGGGAAAGGTATTTGGAAAAAATCATTAAATAATCCAGCTTGTATTGGATCATGTAAGATATCTTCTGTAACTTCAATTTTGGGGAACTTGTATTCTAAATATTCTTTTAAATATTTTTTCGCTTGTTTAATTGAAAAATCATTGATGAGGTTACGATTGTGCAGGTAATGTGTGATGACGGCTAGTTGATTGTCATATGATTTAGGACCATACATATAAATTTGTACTTTTCCTGCAGAAGTATCTTTGATAGTAATCTTTTCCGGAAAGTCCGTTAAATGTATGCTGGGTATATTTTTATTCATAAATCCAATGGTAATTTAATGACAAAGATACAAAATCCCCTTCAAATCTTGATTGTTTTCTATTTTAAAAATTTAAATAAGTATTATATGTAATAATTGGGTTAGATATTGATTGATTACTGGATGTTTAAGCTATTTTTAGCAGGGGTGCTTATCTTCTTGTTTTATATTTGATCATGTTTTGTAGTTTATAATAGTGATATTCTTATATGAAATATAATTATCTCATCACTTCCTCTTATCTTTGCATCATGAATTATCTGGAACTGTTTGGAACTCTCGTAGGGTTAGTCTATTTGTGGCTTGAATACCGGGCCAGTATTTATCTGTGGCTGGCATGTATCATAATGCCGGCCATCTATCTGGTAGTCTATTACCAGGACGGACTCTATGCCGATTTCGGAATCAATGTCTATTATCTGATTGCTTCGGTCTACGGCTGGATTGTCTGGAGCAGAGGACGGAAAAAGCATGATGCACAGCAGGAGGAGAAGGAAATCCCTATCACCCGCATGCCGTTCAGGAAGTATTTTCCTTTGACGGTGGTCTTTGTCCTGTGCTGGGTGTTCATCGCGTGGATACTGATTAAATGGACAGACAGCAGCGTGCCCTGGACGGACAGTTTCACGACGGCCCTGAGCGTGATAGCCATGTGGATGCTGGCCCGCAAATATGTGGAGCAGTGGTGGGCCTGGATGATTGTGGACTGGGTATGTTGTGCCCTCTATATCTACAAGGAGCTGTATTTCACTTCAGCTTTGTATGGAGTGTATGCGATCGTCGCTTTCTTCGGATGGAGAAAATGGCTTTCATTGATGAGAACCGGATCACGAACTGAAAACGAATAATCAGCTGGCAATATGGAGAAGAATAAATCAGGGATATATCTTGCTATACCCGAAGCCGTAGTTGTAGGGAACGGAGAGTTTCCATCACGTCCGTTTCCCCTGTCCGTTCTGGATCAGGCACCTTGCGTGGTGTGTTGCGATGGAGGGGCGAATGCGCTGGTAGAAAGCGGACGTCTGCCTGACTGGATTGTAGGCGACGGAGACTCTCTCTCGGAAGAGAACCGGATTCGTTTTCAGGACCGCATTCATCGCATTCCGGATCAGGAAACGAACGACCAGACGAAAGCTGTTTCCTTTCTGGCTTCGCAGGGCATACGTCGGATTGCCATTTTGGGAGCAACAGGTAAACGGGAAGATCATACGCTGGGCAATATCAGTCTGCTTATGGAGTATCAGCAGATGGGGCTGGAAGTGGTGATGCTGACGGATTACGGTTTCTTTACTCCGGCTGCAGATACACAGACCTTTGCCGGATTCCCGCACCAGCAGGTGTCCGTCTTCAATTTTGATGCGGTGCAGTTGCGGAGCGAAGGATTGAAATATCCGATCTATGACTTCCGGTATTGGTGGCAGGGAACCCTGAATGAGGTGGAAGGCGATTCGTTTCGGATTATGGCGAAAGGGCATTATCTGGTGTATCGCACTTATGAGGCGAAGGGGTAATCATTGTTGCTTGTTATGAGGACTATTCCCTGACTGAAATTTATCAGCTCTCTATCTATTTTCACAAGGAACAAATAATACATCAGTTTTTAAAGAACAATTATAAAAAAGGTTGTATCATTATAACCTTTATGGATTTTTTATATCTTTGTATTGTTTGTTGTTAATCAAACTCCATATACCATATGAAGTATCTGAATATAAAAAATACTGGCGGCTTGGTAAAATTTACAGCCTTTGTATGAGAAAGATCGGAAAAGACTTAGTCGCTATTTTACTATTGAATCAGTTGATTTCTAAAAAGTATGTTGAGTGTAGCGAGAGAGATGTAAGTTGGAGAGCTTTCCTGAACAGCGATTTAATAGAATTTGAATACTGAAATCCATGCCTGTTTATTATTTTTATAGGTAAGAATTGTGTTTAATGAATTCTTTATATTGTGAATTTCTTAGAAGGATTTTAGATTTGGGAATAAAATGATTACAGGCTATTTTAATAATTGTATGGCAGATATGCAAATACCTCAATCCTCTATATTAACCACCAAATACCTGAACAGGGTATTCGATAAGACTGTAGCAACCTACAAATATTATTGGTTTCTCGGCATCCTTGATTTGTGTGTGAAACAAAGAAGAATGAGTATGAATGTATGGGAGATTATGATTAAGATGGTGGCGAATGCTTGGTATCCGGTAATATACTTTCGTCTTTCATTCGGAAAATCAGAGTCGCTTTATGAGGCGATATGGGCTTTGCAAAAGGAATATAATATTCCCATTAATATCAGTATTCGAGATTTAACTGATTTGTTGCATGAACTTATCCAAAGAGCTGATGTCCGAAGACGGTTGAATTTCCTGCAAATGAATGTCCCTTTCCGTTTCTTGCGCCCTTGGATTGATACATCCGATGACCGCCAAACGATTGTCCGTTCTCAGTCGTTTGAGAACGGTTGCCTCTATAAACTAGAAAAACAAAACGGGATGTTATGGATAGAGATAAATCCTGCATGGTTGGATTATCTGAGAGAAAATTACGATATTCTGAGTGCTTTTGCATATTGGGGATTGACCGGTTTTTTGCAGGCGAGAAATCCGAATGTACCGGCTATACCCACTAAATTAATAAAGCAAGAAGATCGAAATTCGTTGTCTGCCCAGCATAAATTCTGGAATACTGCCATGAAACATGGATTGGATATCCGATGTCCGTATACCGGAAACTTATTGGAGGAACGTATGTATGATCTTGATCATTTTATACCCTGGAGTTTCGTTTCTCATGACCTGCTTTGGAATCTGATGCCAGCCGATCCGAGCATCAATAGCTCCAAGAGCAATAAGCTGCCCGATTTGAATTTGTACCTCCCGAAACTGGCTACAGCTCATCAAGCCGCTTTAGCTATCAATCTGCATGAAGGCAAACAAGAGAAATTATTAGAAGACTATCTTTCGTTGGGACATACACCACAAGAAATCGTTTCTATGGACAAAGAGCATTTGTTGGATTGTTTTTTCCAGACATTCACACCTATGCATCAGATAGCTTTGAATATGGGATTTGAAATTTGGAAATATTAGAATTATGATAATTGAAAAAATAAATCATCCTTACCTAACAGCAATTAAACGCACAGACTTATCTGTACCTGTTCGTTATCTTTTGCAACACGACTTATTAAAAGGGCGCATTCTTGATTTCGGATGCGGTTTCGGGTATGATACAGATGAGTTGAAACGGCGAGGATATGATATTATCGGATATGATTATTATTATCGTACAGAATATCCGGAAGGCAAATTCGACACTATATTTTGTGTATATGTGTTGAATGTACTGGAGCCGTATGCTCAAGCTGAGGTGATGATGAATGTTTCCAATCTTATATCACCTAAAGGTACTGCCTATTTTGCTGTACGTCGTGATCTAAAAGAAGAAGGTTTCAGGCTCCATGCCATTTATCGGGAATACACCTACCAATGCAATGTGCGTTTACCGTTCTTGAGTTTGGAATGCAATTCAAGTTATGAACTTTACCAATATAATCATTTTAATAAACTTCCACGGAAGGAAGGAGAACACTGTCCTTTCTGCCGTTTATCACGTAGGGTAGAGATAATTTGTGAAACTGCTACCTGTGTTGCATTTTACGATGGATATCCTGTTTCGCCTGGTCATGCCCTGATAATTCCTAAAAGGCATGTAGCATCTTATTTTGATTTGACGAATCATGAGCGAGAAGCAATGAATGTAATGCTTCAATATGTTAAGCAGAAGATAGATGATCGGTATCATCCAGATGGATACAACATAGGAATCAATATTAATGAGGCTGCTGGTCAGTTGGTTTTTCATGTTCATATGCATTTGATTCCTCGCTATAAGGGAGATGTAGAAAATCCAAGAGGTGGTGTGCGGGGGGTGATTCCGAGCAAGCAAAGATATTGATTAGATTATTTAATTTGTTCGTAAATAGGGTTTTACTATTATCGCATAGAAGACAATGGGAAAGCTACATCATTTTATATGCTAGCAGTGTTACACACGTGAAGGTAATCCCCCGAAACAAAATTCTGCCAGATTTAGGATCTCAGATCAGCCTCAGTTTTTTCGCTTTGTCACATTTTATTTGTACTTTTGCGCCGGTTTTTAAATAAAGGAAAAAAGATATGTTGACAAATGGTATTTATTCGATTGTTTTGCTGATTTTTTCGAATATCTTCATGACTTTTGCCTGGTACGGACATCTGAAGATGCGTGAAGAGTTCAGCTGGTTTGCTGCATTGCCGCTGATTGGAGTTGTTGCCTTCAGCTGGGCGATTGCTTTCTTTGAATATTGTCTGCAGGTTCCGGCCAACCGTCTGGGATTCCGCGACAGTGGGGGACCTTTCGACATCATGCAGCTGAAGGTCATTCAGGAAGTGATTACACTGGCAGTCTTCACGGTGTTCTCAATGATTGCTTTCAAGATGGAGTTGCGCTGGAATCACCTGGCAGCCTTTGTTTGTCTGATCCTGGCGGTCTACTTTGTCTTCCGCAAATAAAATACAGTGCGTATAGCCGCTCGGGCTTTTTGAAAAACGCTTCGGCGTGCAGTTGAAAACATTTAGACATTTCATCCTGCACGCCGAAGCGTTTTTTTCTGACCGGACCGGTGAGGCTCCGTCTCAGTGTTCGCGTTCCTTCAGGTACTGGCGGGTTTTCTCCACATCGTCCTTGCGGATGCGCAGTTTTTCCGAATGGAACATTTCCTGATAGAACAGGGAGTCCTGTGCTTTCTTTTCGCGGATATAGTCGTAGAGTTCATCCATGTTCTTCGGTTCTTCTTCTTTCTTTTTTTCGGGCCGCGGAGCGGGAGCCGGACGTTCCGGAATGACAATACCGCGATGGTTTGCCTGATGACCGGGCAAGGTGGCGGGCAGGGTATCTGCCGGAAGGGGAGAGGACTGCACCGTGCTGAGGCTGTCAGCCACGCTGTCCGTCACGAGAGGCATGAAAGCCAGGTTGTTCCGGCGGAGGTAGTTGGGGAACTTCAGACTGTCTTCCCGGGTCGGCTTGTAGTCCTTGTAGGTCTTCCAGGCATTTGCATATTTGCGGTTGTGCCTGAGGGTGCGTCCGTGCTTGTTGAAGGTTTCGTAGAGGGTCATGATGAAGTCCAGGTTGTTGATGCAGATCGCAGGGCCTACCGGGGATGTATTCATCTGATACATGCTTCCGGTGGAGGGAGTGGGACTCCAGTCATCGTTGTAGTAGGAACGGTAGGGGTTGAAGGTCCAGTAGATCTTCTGTTCCTTGGGGCGGCCTTCCACCGTGCGGTCGTACACGGGTTCTTCGCCATACTTCGTCCAGATACTGTATGGGGCGAGCCGGATGTATCCGGTGGGTTTTCTCACTCTGGTGGTGTCGATGAGGCTTCTCGGCAGGGAGAGGTCGGCTTTGAATTCCATCCATTTCTTGTCGAGAGGGGCTTCCTTGGGCTGGTTCATCTTGCTGAGGTCGGGGGTGAAGTCAAACTGGATCAGCTTGACGGCATCGGTGTTCAGCCTGAGTTCCGTGGTGTCCTGAGGATTCGATGGTTTCCCGTCCGGATCCTGTGCAGCGGCGGGCAGGAAGCCCAGTGTGCAGAGGGAGAGCAGGAGGGTAAATGCGAGATGGTCGGGATGTTTCATTGCCTGTTGTGTTTGTGGATGGTTGTTGTCAGATGCCTTTCACCCGTCCGCCCTGCATCCAGCAGCGGCGGTAGTAGTCTTCTTCCAGCCGGCTGACGATGACTCCCCGGCTGGTACTGGCGTGTACGAACCGTCCGTCTTTCAGGTAGATGCCCACATGGGTGGCTTTCCGTTTCTTGCGTCCGTTGTGGAAGAACACCAGATCGCCTTCCTTGAGGTTGCGTTTGGCTACTTTCCGGCAGTTTTTGGTACGCTGTTCTTCGGAGCTGCGTTTCAGTTTGTGGTGATACACTTTCTTGTAGACGGCTGACGTGAAGCCTGAACAGTCGGTTCCCTTGCGGGTGGTGCCTCCGTGACGATAGGGGGTACCGATCCAGTCGGCCACCTCGATGTAGAGGCGGTGGTTGTCCTTGGCGTCGATGTCCATGTCAAGTCGGACGGCAGCTTTTGCCAGCTGACGGTAGTCGTAGCGGGGAGCCCGTGTGCCGCACGAAGCAAGCAGAAGGGCAAGCAGCATGACCAGCATGCCGGCCGGAAAACGGAGGTGTAAGCGTCTGTACATATCAATTGTTTTGAACAAATGTACGTAATATCCGGGTTGTGTGTACCAGGACTTAGGGTATTTTATGACCTGTTTAAGTTTCTTTTATCTTCCCGGAAGGAGAGGTCTGCAGACTGTTCAGCCCCGTTCGCAGCAGGTCCGGCAGGACTTATACTGGGAATGGGGCTGAATCATATGGTCATTGCGGCCTGATCGTGCGGTCGTTTTTTTTGCATTGACCAGTCAATGCGAAGTTATCGTGCGGTCGTTTGGCCTGAATCGTGCGGTCGTTTCGGCCGGATCGTGCGGTCAGTTTTCTTCCTTCACTTCGAAGTAGTCTTCCAGTTCTTTTCCGGCGGCTCCGTCGGTGTTGTCGAGGTCACGGATGAGCGATCCTTTTTCCATCAGGGCGATGCGCGTACTGAGGTCTATGGTGTGGCTCAGGTTGTGACTCGATACGAGGATCAGGGCTTTGTGTTCTTCGCCGTAGTGTTGCAGCATGTGTTTCAGCAGCGACTGCGAAGTGGGGTCGAGGAAGTTGAAGGGTTCGTCGAGGATGATGATCTGCGGATTCTGGAGCAGGGCATTGACGATTCCGATTTTCTGCTTGTTTCCGGCCGAGAGGTTCCGGATGAACTTCTTTTCTTCCAGGATTTCCGGGCCCAGGAAGCGTTCATAGCGCCGGATGCGCTCGTTGACGGTGTTCCGGTCCAGTCCGCACATGCGTCCGTTGAACTGGAAGTATTCATCGGGAGTGAGGTAGTCGATCAGGAAACTTTCGTCCATATAGGCTCCCGTGAAGGGTTTCCATTCTTCGCTGCGGGCCACGTCGGTGCCGTTCATGCAGACGGTTCCGCTGTCGGCCTGCAGGAGGTCGAGCATCAGGCGGAAGAGGGTGGTCTTTCCGGCTCCGTTGTTTCCCACCAGTCCCAGGATTTCTCCTTCGTGGAGGGTGAAGTCGGGTATGTCTACGGCAGTCTTGCTGCCATATCGTTTGATCAGGTTGTTTATCTTGATTTCCATAATTCTGTCTGTTTGCAGGAGGTTGTAAGTATTAGCGTGTGTCGCGCAGGTTCGTCAGGATGTCATATTTCTTCCGGATGACCTGACGGTACAGGTATCGCATCCACAGGGGCTGTGCGGCTATTCCGGCCATTCCCAGCAGGGTGCATACCAGATAAGCCATGTTTTCGCTGAGCACCAGGAAAAGCAGGTTGCTGAACAGGATGGGGAAGAAGAAGGCGAAGAACACGATTACCATCTGGTAAGGTGAGTTCCATTGGCCCTTACCCATTATGCTTGCGTCCAGCGGAGCTGTTTTCCGGTTGATCCATGCCAGTTGCATGATGAGGGGCAGGATGATGCCCGCTGTAAGAAACAGCTGGCTGACTACCAGTCCGGCCGGAAGTCCGCTCCAGATAATGGACGGGAGAAGAAGAACCAGCGGGAAAACCAGCAGCAGGCAGTGGAAGTAATATTTGGCCCGGAACAGGCTGAGCAGGGATTCCCGGCGCACCATCAGTCCGTCCAGGTAATTGCCTTCGTACGCCATGATGCGGGTCAGGATCGAAACGGCAAATCCCGTGAAGCAGTAGATGGAATAGAGCTGGATGGAGTAGACGCTTTGGGTGGACTCCTGCGTGATGCCGAAGAGCATGGCTGCAAAAAGAACCAGGACAATGCACATCATCTGGAAGTTCTTGCGCGGTGTCTTGTTGCGGAAGATCATGCGCAGTTCCAGCCGCATGTATTCACCGGTCATGCCGAAGCGTTCCAGGTAGCCGTAGCGGCTGAAGTGTCTGACGCGGGAGTCTTCCTTCCGTCCCAGTTCGCTGTAGATGCAGGCAGTCTGCACACGGCAGTTGACCAGCAGGAGCAGGACGATGACTGCCAGTACGCCTGCATGGGCGAGAAGGTTCCAGCGGAGGAAGGCTTCGCCCAGCCACATGGAGAACTGGCTGACCATTCCCTGAGAGGGAACGAATTCCAGCAGGGCCAGCAGACCGTAGACTGCTGCGGGGAGCAGGAGCCAGAGCGTGTGCTGACGGGCCAGTGCGCGTACCAGTATGCTCCAGTAGGCGTTGGCTGTCATCAGCAGCCAGATACCCACTGCATAGCCGGTCACTCCTGCCACGCCGAAGTATCGGGCGGCCGTAAGGGCGGCAAAGGGTACGAACAGGAACAGCCAGAACAGGTTGTAGAGTTTGAGACCCACCTGTACGAGGAGGGTGTTGATCAGTCGCTGTCTGCTGACAGGCAGCAACAGATAGGGTTTGATCTCTTGCGCCGGAGTGGGGAAGAGAAAACGGATCAGAAAGTCAATCAGGAGGAAGAGGATCAGGACGCTGTCGAGTGCGTCATAGGGTTCCATGCCGGGAATATCCTCTTCAAAAGCAAAAGACAGCGAAACCCCGATCAGAACGAGGTACGCTGCCCAGAATGCTGTAAACAGATAAATCAGGAACTTGGCAAAGCGGTTCCTGTCGTACATGGGGTTCCGCTTTGCTGCAAGTTTCTGGTTTCTTCTTATTTCGGTCAGTAACATAGGCCGGTTGTCAGTTATTTGGTAGCCGGAGTACTCATGCTGACTTCAATGACATTGTTCTGTCCGATGAAAGCTTTGGCAAATGCTTTCAGATCATCGGTCGTAACGCCATTTACGGTTGCTTCGTAGTCCTTGTTCATGTCCAGACCGGTCCAGTAGAACTCATTCAGAGCGCCCATCCAATAGCCGTTTTCCTTCTGGTTCTGCTGATAGGTCTTCAGCATGTATTCTTTCACCTTGTTGAGATCTTCGGTGGCCGGTCCGTTGGCGATGAAGTCCTGCAGACCCTGCTTGATCAGTCCTACCATCTGTTCGCGGCGGTTCGGATCTGTATCGAAGTAGATGTTCAGGGTTCCTTCTTCCTGCGGATACTTGCTGATGGAAGCCCAGCTGCTCACACCGTAGGTACCGCCTGCTTCTTCACGTACGGTACGGGTGTAGAGAATATCCAGCAACTGGTCGAACATGCTCATCATGATCTTGTTCTTCAGGGTATACGGGCAGTTGCCGCTGTACACCATCATGATGCTTGATTTGGCTGTTTCCATGTCGCGGATGAAGTTGTTTTCGTAATCACCCTTGCGGATATCCATCTTCGGATCGCGGAAGTTTTCCTTGCGGCTGATGGTCGGCAGTCCGCCCAGATACTGCTCAATCAGCGGAGTGGCAGTGGCCAGGTCAATGTTACCTACCAGCAGGAAGGTGAAGTCGCCTGCTTCTGCATAGCGGTTCTTGTAGAGTTCCATGATCTTGTTGTAGTCCACCTTGTCCATCATTTCAGCTTTCAGACGGAGAGCACGCGGATGATGGTTGTAGAGAGCTACGGCCAGTGAGTCGTTGAAGGTGCTCATCGGGTTGGCAGCCTGGTTGGCCAGGGCAGCCTTGCCACGCTGGATGTATGACTGGAAGGCTTCCTGATCCATACGCGGAGCCGTGAAGTTCAGGTAAACCAGCTGCAGCATGGTTTCCAGGTCTTTCGGAGAACAGCTGCCACCGAGTCCTTCGGTGAGGGTACTTACGGATGCATTGACAGAAGCTACTTTTCCGGCCAGTACTTTGCTCAGGTCTACGGCGCTGAAGTTACCCAGTCCGCCCAATGGAACGACTTCGTTCATGACGGAGAACTGAAGGACATCCTTGTCGTCGAAGAGAGAGTTTCCTCCGGGGCTGAATGCCTTCATGCGGATTTCGTCGGCCTTGAAGTCTGTCGGTTTCACGATCACGCGTACACCGTTGCTCAGGGTCAGGATGGTTGATCCGAAGGCTCCCTGTTCTGTCTTCACCACTTTGCCGGCCTGCGGTTTCTCCTTCAGCAGCGGCTCGTTGGATACCTTGTCCACGTAGGGTTCCAGTTTTTCAGCTTTCACCTTGTCGATCACGGCTTTCAGTTCGGCTTCTGTGGGGTATTTCATGCCTTCCTTTTCCGGACAGAATACGCTGAGGGCGATATTCTTTTCCTGGATCAGCTGTTTCATCACCTGGTTCACGGCTTCTACCGGAATGTTCGGAACGATCTGGTTCATGAGCGGATATTCGTTTTCGATACCCGGAATCGGTTCGTTGTCGATGAAGTGACGTACGTACTCTTTGACGTAGCTGTTTGTACGCTGTTTGTCGCGTTCATTATAGGCCACTTCCAGACTGCGGAGGTAGTCAGCTTTGGCACGTGCATATTCGCTGGCGGTAAATCCGAACTGGCGTACGCGTTCGATTTCGCGCATCAGGGCTTCCGTAGCGGTCAGGATGCCGTCTTCCTTGGCAGCGGCAATTCCCATGAAAGCACCTTTGGTTTTTGACAGCAGGTAGTCTCCGTCACCGGCAAAAGCCTGGATGAAGGGAGCATCAGCCTTCTGGGTCAGTTCTTCCAGACGGGTGTTGAGCATGCTTTCGATCATGGAAGTCAGGTAGCTGTAGACCATGTAGTCCATGTTGCCCTTTTCTTCCGGTTTGACAGCTTCATGCTTGTGGAAAAGGTAGATGATAGGAACGTTCTGTTCCTTGTCCTTGGCAACGGCAATCAGCGGTTCGTCGTTGTCGGGCACAGGGAAGTAAGTACGTTCAGCGGGGTTCTCCGGCATTTCGATGGGGGAGAACATTCTCTTGATCTTGTTTTCGATGGAGTCTACATTGATGTCTCCCACGACAACGATTCCCTGCTGGTCGGGGCGGTACCATTTTTCATAATAGTCACGCAGTGCCTGATAGGGGAAGTTGTCCACCACTTCCATGGTTCCGATGGGGAGGCGGTATGCATACTTGCTGTCCTTGTAGAGAACGGGCAGTACGGTTTCATACATACGCATCATGGCTCCCATGCCTGTGCGCCATTCTTCGTGGATGACTCCGCGTTCCTTGTCGATTTCTTTCGGATCGAGGGTCAGGTCGTTGGCCCAGTCGTGAAGGATCAGCAGACAGGAGTCAACTACGCTTTCGCGGGTAACGGGGACGTTATTGATGTTATAGACCGTTTCGTCGATGGAAGTGTAGGCATTCAGGTTGGCTCCAAACTTCACTCCGATGCTTTCCAGCCATTCACGCAGGGTATTGTCGGGGAAATGGGTTGTTCCGTTGAAACACATGTGTTCCAGGAAGTGGGCCAGACCGCGCTGGTTGTCGTCTTCCAGAATGGAACCTACCTTTTGGGCAATATAGAAGTCAGCCTGTTTTTCCGGCAGAGCATTGTGACGGATGTAATAGGTGAGTCCATTGTCCAGTTTACCGATGCGTACGTTGGGATCAACCGGAATCGGAGGCATCTGTTGTTGGGCAAATGCCATTGTTGCTCCTCCCGTAAGCAGGATAGCAACAAATGTTTTTCTGATTAGTCTTTTCATAAATGTATGTGTTTGTAAAAAAAATGTTCTCGTTTTCCAACCTGTTCCTAAATAAAGGCAGGAAATCGCACAGGCCCGGGGTGCAGGGAAGGTCAGCCCTAGCCGTCAGTTCGGGCCTGTGTGTATGGGGGATTACAGCAGTCCGTTGGCCGACAGGTATCGTTCTGCTTCGATGGCAGCCTTGCATCCGCTTCCGGCAGCTGTGATAGCCTGGCGATAGTGCGGGTCGGCTACGTCACCGGCAGCGAATACTCCGGGCACACCGGTACGGGGAGTACCTTCTTCCGTAAGGATGTATCCGGTTTCGTCTGTCTTTACCCACGGCTTGAACAGCATGGAGTTGGGCTGGTGACCGATGGCCAGGAAGAATCCGTCGATGGCTACGTCGTAGCGTTCTTCGTCGGCTTCACCCATGCGTTTCACCACGTGCATGCCTTCTACTCCGTTGTCACCATACAGGCCGACTGCGTTGTGTTCGAACAGAACGGTGATGTTGGGGTGATTCAGTACGCGTTCCTGCATGATCTTCGAAGCGCGCAGGAAAGGCTTGCGTACCACCAGATAAACCTTGCTGGCCAGTCCGGCGAGGTAAATGGCCTCTTCGCAGGCGGTGTCGCCTCCACCCACTACGGCTACCGTTTTCTTGCGGTAGAAGAATCCGTCGCAGGTTGCACAGGCGCTCACACCCATGCCGGCATATTTCTTTTCATCTTCCAGACCCAGGTATTTGGCTGTGGCACCGGTAGAGATGATGACCGTATCGGCTGTAATTTCCTTTTCTTCATCAATGATGAATTTGTAAGGGGCCTGGCTCAGGTCGGCCTTGGTTACGATTCCGTTGCGGATATCGGCACCGAAGCGTTCTGCCTGTTTGCGCAGGTCGTCCATCAATACAGGACCCGTCACACCTTCCGGATAACCGGGGAAGTTTTCCACTTCGGTGGTGATGGTCAGCTGGCCGCCCGGCTGCAGTCCTTCGTAGAGTACGGGAGCGATGTTGGCACGGCTGGTATAGATGGCGGCAGTGTAACCTGCCGGTCCTGATCCGATGATCAGGCATTTCACATGTTCAGTTGTCATATCGTTCAATTTTACTGTTTATAGAGTTTTTATAATTTGCTTAACTGGACCATCAGGTCGGTCAGTTGCTTCAGGGAATTTTCCTTGCTGTCGGTCAGGACAATTTCCACATGTCCGTTGTCGCCGTTGCTGCCGGCCGAGATGTAGGAGATCTTTCCCACCATCTGGAGGAAGACTCCTGCCGGTGTCGTTGCCGCCATCTTGGCGATGGGGAGCTGCAGGGCTGCATCGACGTTGATCAGGCTGTACAGGCTGGTTCCCTTGCGGTTGTCCAGATAGGAGCTGCCTTTCAGGGAAGGAGACGATTCCTTGCCGATGGTCTTGTAGACCATTTCGTCGTTGGTTGCATAGAAGCGTCCGTCCTTGTATCCGTAGAACAGCGACATGTTGCGGAACAGTCTGGCTGCATTTTCGATCATGTATTCGTGGTCAGCCAGCTTCACGAGTTTTTGTGTGCGTTTCAGTCCCAGGCTGTCTTTCTTCTGGTAAAGGGCATCCAGGGCATCCGGACTCTTCATTTCGCCGTAGATGACGAAGGCCGGCATGCTGGTCAGGCTGAAGTTCAGCAGGCCGAAAGTTACTTCACCGTTGACAGAACGTGCCAGGGCTTCCATCAGCTGGTTGTTGTCTGCTGATTTCAGCTGCTGCCGGTAGAAGCTGGTCAGTTCGCTGCCGTTCACATTGGCACTGAAGTACATCAGTGTGGACGACGGGAACAGCTTGTCGAATTTGCCTTCAATCTTTCCGTAGGGTTTGACGGCAGCTTCCAGAAAGGCACGGCTTTCTTCGTCCAGGCCCAGAGGTTTGGCATCTACTACGATCTTGCCTTTTTCGAAACTGACGTTGCCGACGGTGACACACGAAGCGGGCAGGGCTGTCAGGGTACTGGTGTAGGGATAAGGCAGCATTCTGCTGTAACCCGAAGTCTTGAATGCACTTTGCAGGGCATTTGGAGCGGCCATGAAACGGATATCTCCTTTTTCGCTTTCCATGCTCTTGAAGGCTTCCTTGCCGGTGATGCTCTGGGCCTCTGTCTGATGGATCAGCCGTCCTGCCATGGCAATCAGGCTGTCTTCAGGCGTGCGGCGCTCGTTGGAGCAGATCAGCAGTGCATCCTCGGTGTAGGCCAGGATGGACTTGTCCGAAAGCTGATAGGAGAAACCGTCTCCCTGGCTGATCGGATTCTTTTCGCCGTCGTTCATTTCAGTCAGGGTAGCAGTCCAGTCGGATGCATTGCTGAGCCGGGCTACGACTCCTATATTCATCGATGTGGAATTGGTAAAGATATAAATGTCCTTGCTGAAGTCGATGCCGGATTTGTCCGGTGAAGCCAGCAGATCTTTCAGGGGATTGTCCTTACCCGATGAGAAAGCCTTCTGTAAGGATTCGTAAGCGGGAGTTCCGGAAGAAATGCCTGCTTTTTCAGTCAGGGACTGCAGGTTGACGGCCACGACAGAGGACGCATCCCCGGGAATCAGTTGCGTGTAACTGCTCTTTTCAGAACAGGCACTGAACAGGAGTACCAGGCAGCAGGCCGGCATTATGGTAGGGATCAGTCTTTTCATTTCCATAAGTATTCGTTTTTAGTTAGACATTAAAGTTTCGCTAAGATAGCGAAAAAATAAAAGGTCGCGATAAAAAACGGAAAAAAGATTATCTCATGTCGATAATTTCGGCATCCGGGTATTTCTTTGAGTCGAAAGTGAACTCCTTGTCACTGGCTGTCTGAAGGGCACGGTAAGTGCGGATCAGGATCTCCTGCTGCTGTCCGTTCTTCAGGTCGATGCGGATGTAGAGCGGCTCATAGCGGTTGTTGACAACGAAGCAGATGCTGCGGATGTCCTGTTGTGACGCACGGGGAGTCAGGGTGACTTCCTGTCCCTGTTTGCCGCTGTGTGTCCGCACTCCGCTGTAACGGCTGTTGTAATGCTGGCTGTAATGGTCCAGCAGTACGTACGGGTTGATGCTCTGCAGTTCTTCCGGGGTGGGGGTGGAGACATTGACTTCCTCGTTCTGTCTGAGGTAGCTCCACTGGGTTTTCCCGTCGAACCAGGTTTCTACGTCACCGGTGTTCAGGTGGAACTTGTTTCCTTTCAGCAGCAAAGTACCTTCCTGGGTACCGCCGAAGGTGATGCTGACCGCTTGTGCCTGTCGGAAGGCAGCAGCGGTCTTGTCCAGTATTTCACGGGCTTTCGCGTCTGACTGTGCCTGTAAAAAACGCGGGCACAAAAATAAAAAACATAGAAGCGAAAGCAGAAAAACGTTTCGTCGTTTCATATAAAATGTAGTTTAGTTTTTCAGGGAACTCATTCGCATTTCCAGATCGTTTTCGTCCATGCACAGCACTTCGCGCGCCTTGCTTCCGTTGGTCGGTCCGACGATGCCTGCACGTTCCAGCTGGTCCATGATACGTCCGGCACGGTTGTATCCGATGGAGAATTTACGCTGGATCAGAGATGTTGAACCCTGCTGGTGATAGATCAGCAGACGGGCTGCTTCTTCGAACAGCGGATCCAGACGGTTCATGTCCACGTCGGCAGCTGCACTGGGTTCGGCGTTTTCATCCACGTATTCAGGTAGCATGAAGGCAGTCGGATAGCCCTGCTGCTTGCTGATGTAGGAGGCGATCTTTTCCACTTCCGGAGTGTCGACAAAGGCACACTGCACACGGACGGGGTCGTTGCCTTGCAGGTAGAGCATATCTCCCTTACCGATCAGTTGCTGGGCTCCCGGACGGTCGAGGATGGTACGTGAGTCCATCATGGAAGCTACACGGAATGCCACACGGGCCGGGAAGTTGGCCTTGATGGTACCGGTGATGATGTTGGTGGTCGGTCGCTGGGTAGCGATGATGGCGTGGATACCGACAGCACGTGCCAGCTGGGCAATACGGCAGATCGGCAGTTCCACTTCCTTGCCGGCAGTCATGATCAGGTCGCCGAACTCATCGATGATGATGACGATGTACGGCATGAACCGGTGTCCCTTTTCCGGATTCAGCTGGCGGCTGATGAACTTCGCATTGTATTCCTTGATGTTACGGCAGCCTGCCTTGCGGAGCAGGTCGTAACGGGTATCCATTTCCACACAGAGCGAATTGAGGGTTTGTACCACCTTGGTCACGTCGGTGATGATGGCGTCTTCTCCGTCGGGCAGCTTGGCCAGGAAGTGACGTTCAATCGGCGCATAGATGGCGAATTCCACCTTCTTCGGGTCGATGATGACGAACTTCAGTTCGCTGGGGTGCTTCTTGTAGAGAAGGGAAGTCACGATGGCATTCAGACCGACAGACTTACCCTGTCCGGTTGCTCCGGCCACCAGCATGTGAGGCGCTTTGGCCAGATCCACCATAAACACTTCGTTGGTGATGGTCTTTCCGAGTGCTACGGGCAGGTCGAAAGTGGTTTCCTGGAACTTCTTGCTGGCCAGGATGGAGCTCATCGGAACGATGCGCGGGTTGGCGTTCGGTACTTCAATACCGATGGTTCCCTTGCCCGGGATCGGAGCGATGATACGGATTCCGAGGGCAGAAAGGCTCAGGGCAATGTCGTCTTCCAGGTTACGGATCTTGGAGATGCGGACACCTTCGGCAGGAGTGATCTCATAAAGCGTAATGGTCGGACCCACACTGGCCTTGATCGAACTGATCTCGATGCCGAAACTGCGAAGCACCTTGATGATGCGGTCCTTGTTGGCATTCTGTTCCTCCATGTCGATGGTCGGCTCGTTGTCGTTGTAAGTGTTCAGCAGATCCAGGGTCGGGAATTTGTAGTGTTCCAGATCCAGACGGGGATTGTAAGGCTGTGTCACGTCGCCGGTATAGGCTTCATCCTCTTCGCTGGTTTTCTCGTCGATCTCGAAAGCCGGTTCACCGCCGGAAGGAAGCAGATCCGCTTTTTCTCCGGTTGCGATTTCCACCCGCATGTCGCTGGCCTTACTTTCCCTGGCCGGAGTTTCGTCCAGGCTCAGTTCAATTTCGTGGGCCTTTGGTTGCGGCTCGTTCTTGTCGTTATCTTCCTCTTCTTCATATACTTCAGTCACTTTGGATGAAGGAGTACTGGAAGAAGCAGTGTAAGTTTCTGATGTCTTCTTTGCCGGGATATCTTCCGTCTTTTCTTCCTGAATTTCCGGTTCCGGAGTTGTTGCAGTCGGTTCGGTCGGACGCGGTTCGTCGGGCTGTTCCGGATCGGCCGGCTGCGGATCGTTTCCTTTTCTGCGGAGGTTCGGACGGAGTGCCTTGCGTACGAAAGGCATTGTCTTGCTGGTCAGTGCTACACAGAAAAGAATGGCTGTTACCAGCAGGGCCAGAATCAGTCCCGGCGTTCCGATCTGGGAACAGAACCAGCGGCTGACATTATATCCGTGCAGACCGCCCGGATAGATGAATGAGTTTTCAAAAGGACCTTCGAAAATCAGTCCCAGAGTGATGGAGAACCAGATCATGACGGTCATGCAGCCTGCAAACCATTTCCGCAGGCTGAAATTATAGGCTTTCATCAGCTTCATGCCTGCAACGATGAGGAACACAATGATGCAGTAGGCCGAAATTCCGAAGCAGTCATTGATCAGGTATTGTGAAAGCTGGGCACCCCGTGTACCGGCATAGTTCTGGATGCGGTTGCCTGTTTCCAGCAGTTCTCCGGGGTTGGGATGTGCCAGAATGCTCTGGTCGTTGCCTCCCGTGAAAAAGAAAGAACTGAACGCCAGCAGCATGTAGACGCCGAATATGACGCACAACAGTCCGATGACGAAATGTGCCGTTTCACTTTTAAGAGCCGTAACAACTTTCTGGGTTGTAACTCGCTTCTGTTCTGTAGTCTTGGTATCTGTTTTTTTCTTCATTTGATGCTGTTTTTATCTGAATAACCCCGCAAATGTACGAATAAAACTAAAACTGAGAAATTTTTTTCGTACCTTTGCGAAGGTTAATGGACAAATGAATATGAAAAAGAATACACAAGCCATATTTGATAAAAATACAGTGGAGTTTGTCACGGTGGCTGCTGAATTCTGCGGTTTCCTGGAACGGGTTTCCGAGCAGAAACGCAGTCAGTTTGTTGATACGGCCCTGAAACTGCTGCCCTTGCTTTATCTGAAGGCATCGCTGCTTCCCGAATGTGAGCGGATGGAGGATTTTGATCCCGAAACCTTCGTGACCGAGAGCGATTATGAGCAGTTGCGCAGGGAAGTGGCGGCACTGATGGGCGACCGTGATGACTATCTGGAAGTGTTTCTCGATGATATGATGTATAGTGATACTCCGATTCATCAGACCGTTTCCGAAGGACTGGCAGACATCTACCAGTCGGTGAAGGACTTTATCTGCGTGTTCCGTCTGGGACTGGAACAGACCATGAACGATTCCCTGGTGATCTGCCGGGAACAGTTTGCCGAGTTCTGGGGACAGCGTCTGGTCAATCTGATGCGGGCCTTGCATGAAGTGAAATACAGCCGTCACGCAGCAGACGACGAGGAAGACGATTGCGGATTTGAAGATGAAGGAGTGACCGAAGACGAACTGTACGAAGGTCTGGATATGGGAGAGGAATAGATTAAAAACAACCGATAGAAAACGAATGATTGTCATACCGAACAAAATAGACAAAAAAGTAATTGCTGAACTGCCGAAGGTGGTTTTCCCCGGACGGATTTATGTCGTTTATACCGAAGCCGATGCACGCAAGGCTGTTGCATACCTGAATTCTCATGCACTGGTGGGAGTAGATACGGAAACCCGCCCTTCTTTTCGCAAGGGAATGGTGAATCAGGTGGCGTTGTTGCAGGTGGCTACGGCAGATGCTTGTTTCCTGTTTCGGCTGAACCATATCGGATTGCCCGATTTCCTGGAAGAGTTTCTCCAGAACGATGTGCTCAAGGTGGGACTTTCGCTGAAGGATGACTTCCGGATGCTGAGCCGCAGAAACCGGCAGGATCCCCGCACGGGAAACTGGGTGGAACTTCAGGATTATGTGCCTCATTTCGGCATTGAAGAGATGAGTCTGCAAAAGATTTATGCCTTGCTTTTCGGGGAGAAGATTTCGAAAACGCAACGGCTGTCCAACTGGGAAGCGGAAACGCTGACGGAAGCCCAGCAGTTGTATGCGGCCACCGATGCCTGGGCCTGCGTACGGATTTATGAATATCTGGAAGAGTTGCGCCGGACAGGTGACTACCGGATTGAAAAACAGTGATAACCTTTTTAATTATACAATAAACGTGTCTTATAAGAAAGTATATCTGAAACTCGGTAAGGAGGAATCGTTGAAGCGTTTCCATCCGTGGGTGTTTTCTGGGGCTATTGCCCGTGTGGAGGGAGAGCCCGAAGAAGGGGAAGTAGTAGATGTTTATACCTCGCAGAAAGAATTTATAGCTTGTGGTCATTTTCAGGTGGGAAGCATCGCGGTGCGTGTGCTTTCTTTCCGTCAGGAAACCATTGACCATGCGTTCTGGGTACGCCGTCTGGAGGTGGCCAAGGATTTGCGCCGTGCTCTGGGACTGATCGGTAACCCGCAGAACAATACCTATCGTCTGGTACACGGAGAAGGCGATAACCTGCCGGGACTGATCATTGACGTTTACGATCATACGGCGGTCATGCAGGCTCACTCTGCCGGCATGCATGTCTATCGCATGGAAATTGCCGATGCTCTGAGCGAAGTGATGGGGGATGTAATCCAGAACATTTACTACAAGTCGGAAACAACCCTGCCTTTCAAGGCGGATCTGCTGGCTACCGAGAACGGTTTCATCAAGGGAGGCAGTCCGGAGAATATCGCCATGGAAAACGGACTGAAATTCCATGTGGACTGGCTCAAGGGACAGAAAACCGGTTTCTTTGTCGACCAGCGTGAGAACCGTCATCTGCTGGAACACTACGCTAAGGGACGGAACGTACTGAATATGTTCTGTTATACCGGCGGTTTCTCTTTCTATGCCATGCGCGGAGGAGCGAACCTGGTGCATTCCGTGGACAGCTCTGCCAAAGCGATTGATCTGACCAATGAGAATGTGGAACTCAACTTCCCCGGTGATGCACGTCACCAGGCTTTTGCGGAAGATGCGTTTAAGTTCCTCGACCGGATGGGTGACCAGTACGATCTGATTATTCTTGACCCGCCTGCTTTTGCCAAGCACCGGGATGCCTTGCGCAATGCCTTGAGAGGCTATACCAAACTGAATGCAAAGGCTTTCGAAAAGATTCGTCCGGGAGGCATCCTGTTCACTTTCTCCTGTTCACAGGTGGTCAACAAACAGGATTTCCGCAATGCGGTCTTTACGGCTGCTGCCCAGAGCGGACGCAGCGTGCGGATTCTCCATCAGCTGACTCAGCCGGGAGATCATCCGGTGAATATTTACCATCCTGAAGGCGAATACCTCAAAGGACTGGTACTTTACGTGGAATAATATAAAATCCCTCTATTTCATTTTTCTGGCTCAACTGAGTTCCAGAGTTGAAATAGAGGGATTTTTGTTTAGTTACGGTTCGCTTGTTTAACTGCGGCTCACTTCCAGACCTTTGTCTGACAGACTCATTTCTACGAAACGGGCCAGGCTGTTAGGCGGATTCTGCTGCAGGATCTGACGGATGCGTACGGCTGCTTCCGGATCCTTGGCTACCATGTAGAGATAACCGCCACCACCGGCTCCCGGCAGTTTGTAACCCAGACACAGATCGTCAATCTGACCGGTCAGTGCAGCTACGGCCGGCGGATTGGTTCCTGCATCCAGCAGCTGGTTCTGCTGCCAGGTCTTGCGGATTAGTCGTCCGGTAGCTTCGAAGTCGTTGCGCTGGATCGCGTCGTAGAGATCCAGAGCATGCTGTTTCATTTCACCCAGCAGTTGCAGGTGTGAAGTGGAGTTCAGGAACATGCCGCGTACGATTTCTGCCAGAATGCCTTTGGCCGTACGGGTAATGCCGGTATAATAAAGCAGGTGACACTTGCTGTATTCCGGATCGGTAAACAGATGTTCCGGCAACCAGCGTACGGACGGATTCTGTGCCCATCCCGACTGTGTCTGAAGCAGTTTTACACCCTGCAGCACACCTCCGTACTGATCCTGCCATCCGCCGCCGGTAGTCAGCAGCTGTTCCAGAATCAGCGTGCGGTTGCATACTTCGTGCTTGTCCCAGTTCAGGCCGCAGAAGTCGTTGACTGCTCCCAGTACCGTCGAAGCCAGGATGGAGCTTGTGCCCAGTCCTGAACCTGCCGGAATAGCCGACAGGAGAGTAACCTCGATACCTGCACCGAATGCTTTCAGCTGTTCTTCCAGAGATGCATAATGTTCCGTACTGAAATCCGGGTGGAAACCGGCCAGTACCAGTGCTGCCTTAGGAATGGAGAAGGGTGAACCTACTTTGTTGAATCCTGCCAGTTCTTCGTAAGTATGGATGATTTCAATGGCTCCCAGGTCGATGGAACGCAGTACCACCTGATACTCCTTGCTGGGTTTCACGTACACTTGCAACGGGGGCTGTCCGTTCAGTTCGATGGCCAGGTTCACCACGTTTCCACCTTCCATCAGACTGTAGGGCGGGGTGTCTGTCCATCCGCCTGCCAGGTCGATACGTACCGGGCTTCGTCCCCAGACAATCTGGTCGGCATAGACCGACATGCGGGGATGCTGGCGTTTGTTGACGGTAGCGGTCAGTCCTTCACGCATCAGACGGAATGCCAGATCTTCCTGTTCCTTGCCGTCCTGTCCTTTCAGAGTCAGGGTACGTGAACGGAACATCGCGTCACTGATGCGGGTCATCAGCGGAGCGGTTTCCGGCAGTGGAGCCGGCAGTTCCAGACCTTCTGCTGCATATGCTTCCGCAGCTTCCTGCAAGTTCAGCTGATAGAACACACTCTGTTCCCAGTTGCGTGCCAGTGCGTTCCAGCTGTCTTTCCGGAATGCCTCACGCTGGGCAGTCAGCCGTCTCAGGTTGGCATAAGCAGAGATTTCGTCGGCCGATACCTTTCTGGCTTCTTCCCATACCTTCCGTCCGGCTTCCAGTTCCGGTTCCGAAGTCATCCATCGCAGGGCTAGACCCAGCTGTTCCGTGTCCTTGCATACCGGGAAGATCCGTGCTGCCTGCAGGTCGTGATTCTGTTCGATATCGGCCGCATTCAGCTGACGGGCTGCCAGCCATTCTCCGGCGGGACGTCCCTGATACATCACGTCCGGATTGTCGAGCGCTCCCTTGAAGGCATCGTTGAATCCGTACGGACGTGCCACGTAGTCACTCTCTCCGAAAGGAACGACGTCGATACAGACTCCCTCCGGCACGTTCAGTGTCCAGTCGTTCATCGGTACTCCCGTGATGATATTGCGGTTGTGAAGCGTCCATCTGGCTCCTACGCAGCTGTTTTCCACCCAGGTCTGTGAGTTCTCGGCCGTCAGCCGGTAGTTCAGCACAGCGTTCTGTACGAACATTTCCGGATGGGGTTTCACCTTCCGGTGCATGATGGCCCGCTGGTCGATGACCAGGTTCTGTACGGCCAGTGTCGATGACAGCATTTCGCGGCTGGTTCCGTAGTGGTAGAATTCTCCTTCCGGCAGAGGAAGAATGGCTACGCTCAGCTGGTTCAGTTCTTCGTCCACGATCCGCGGATGTTCACCCAGAGCCAGTCCGAATTCCGAATACATGTCGTAGAATCCCAGACTGCCGTTCTTCATCGAACGTTTCACCATCAGGTCAATTGCGCGGTCGCTCAGCAGCCAGATACCGATATCCATCAGGAAAAGATAGTTCTGCATCAGGTCACCCAGCTGTTCTACGGAAGGCTTCTGCAACATGAAGTCCAGACGCTCCGGTGTGTTGCGTGAAGACACGAAGACTCCGTGATTTTTGGCCAGATTCGGGTCCACCCACAGTCCGTAGCATACGACGTCTGCTTCCGGAATGTCCTGCAGGGCTTTTCCGGCACGGATATAAACGTCTCCGCTGGCAATCAGCGTGTGGAGTGAATCCGGTGCTTTCTGCATGATCTGCTCGTAAAGCGGCAGCTGCAGGGACAGCAGGTTCTGGGTAAGCCGTTGTCCGCGTCCCCAGCGGAACACCGGTATCGGAGTCAGTATCTTTCCGGAAGGAGCATATCCCGGCAGACGGCGGCTCTGTCCTCCTGCATGCAGCAGGATACGTTTTTCCTTGGCCAGCCAGTCAGTCAGGGCTTCTTCGTTGTTTTCATTGGCTTTACAGGCTTGCAGCAGCCAGGCAGTTCCGCCTCCTGATCCCAGCTTGCTTCCGATGGGGTCAGAGGTGCAGAACCATTCTTTGCGGTCTGCTTTCTCGATGTCATAAAAGCATTCCACCAGGTTGGGTGGAAGTGAGAGTAGTTTCTTCATTGCTTATTCTTGCTTTTAGTTTGAATTCGTTTATTTTGCCGGGCTGTCTTCCGGTGTTGCTTCCACATATCCGACAGGCATTTCCACAGAAGCATATCCCAGCTGTTCGATGCGTACCATCACCTGTGATTTTCCGTCGATTTCCGTCAGTTCGCCGTCCAGTCCTGCCAGCGGTCCCTTGATGACCCGTATCTTTTGTCCCGGGGCGAGGGGAGTATTGATGAAGTGTACAGCTTCTTCCGAATAGTCCAGCATGAAGCGGAAACGCTGCATTTCCTCGTCGCGGATTACGGCCGGCCGGTGGGTGCAGCGGTCTATCAGACAGCCGCTCACGGATGGAATGTTTCTCATCACGGACAGTCGTACCTGTTCGGAAGCCCGGATGAAGATCATCATCGGGATGACCACCACTTGCAGCTTCTTGCGGCGGTCGCTCCATTGCCGGACAACTTCCTGTACCGGGAGATAATGTTCCACTCCCATTTGTCCCAGCTTTTCGGCCACCTTCTTTTCGTGGTGCATGCGTACATACATCGCATACCAGTTCTCTTTCTCCATATCTTTTTCTTCTGTTATACAGTTTGATGGTTGATGCAGATACCTTTCTGATACCATTCATAAAGGCGATGAATGCCTTCGTCTATTTCGATGCGGTGGTGCCATCCCAGGGCATGCAGACGGGTTACGTCCGTCAGTTTGCGCAGGGTTCCGTCCGGTTTGGAGCGGTCCCATCGCAGTTCTCCCCGGAAGCCCACTTCGCGGATAATCATTTCGGCAGCTTCGCGGATGCTGATCTCCTTGCCGGTACCAATGTTGATGTGGCAGTTGCGGATCTCTTCTCCCTTTCCGGCACAGATATCCTTGAAATCCACATTCAGCAGCACGTGGACACTGGCGTCTGCCATTTCCTCGCTCCACAGGAACTCCCGCATCGGTGTGCCTGTTCCCCAGAGGGTTACCGCTTCCGGCGTGATACCGAATTTGGCCAGCTTTTCCAGAATCACCTGTTCCGTACAGCTTCCGTTCACCCCTTCCACCGGTCTCAGGTCGATATCCTTTCTGACAGCCTCCCAGTTGCCTTCATTCAGGCATTTGGCCAGATAGATCTTGCGCATCATGGCCGGCAGTACGTGGCTGTTCTCCAGATGGAAGTTGTCATTCGGTCCGTACAGATTGGTCGGCATGACGGCGATATAATTAGTGCCGTATTGCAGATTGAAACTTTCACACATTTTCAGTCCCGCAATCTTTGCGATGGCATACGGTTCGTTGGTATATTCCAGCGGGGAGGTGAGGAGAGCCTCTTCCTTCATCGGCTGGGGAGCTTCCCGCGGATAGATGCAGGTACTTCCCAGAAACAGCAGTTTTCTGACACCGTGTCTGAAGCTTTCCCCGATGACATTCTGCTGAATCTGCAGGTTCTGGTAGATGAAGTCTGCCCGGTAGTGCAGGTTTGCCAGAATCCCGCCCACATGAGCGGCTGCCAGAACCACTGCTTCCGGCTGTTCCTCGTCGAAGAACCGCTTCACGGCTATCGGATCCAGCAGATCCAGTTCCTGATGCGTGCGTCCCGTCAGGTTGGTATATCCGCGCTGCTTCAGGTTGTTCCAGATGGCAGAACCCACCAGTCCCCGATGGCCTGCCACGAATATTTTTGCAGATTGTTCCAGCATGATATCTTATTAATCTAATTGAGCTTTCAGATGCAGTTTTTTCACGAAGCGCATATCGTGTTCCACCATGATGCGCACCAGTTCACTGAACGGAGTCTTGGTAGGGTTCCATCCCAGCAGCTCACGTGCCTTGGTCGGATCACCCAGCAGCTGTTCCACTTCGCAGGGACGGAAATACTTCGGATCCACTTCCACCAGCACTTTGCCGGTAGCCGTGTCGATTCCTTTCTCGTCCACGCCGCTGCCTTCCCATTTCAGTTCAATGCCCAGGTAGTGGAAAGCCAGCGTACAGAATTCCCGTACGGTATGCATTTCACCGGTGGCAATGACGAAATCTTCCGGAGTCTCGTGCTGCAGGATCAGCCACATACATTCCACGTAATCTTTGGCATATCCCCAGTCACGGCGGGCATCCAGATTTCCCAGATACAGCTTGTCCTGGAATCCCTGTTTGATACGGGCTGCAGCCAGGGTGATTTTGCGGGTCACGAAAGTCTCTCCGCGCCGTTCACTCTCGTGGTTGAACAGGATACCGTTCACGGCAAACATCCCGTAGCTCTCGCGGTAATTCTTGGTAATCCAGAATCCGTATTGCTTGGCCACTCCGTACGGAGAACGCGGATAAAACGGTGTCGTTTCCTTCTGCGGAACTTCCTGCACCTTTCCGAACAGTTCCGAGGTAGAAGCCTGATATACCCGGCAAGTCTTTTCCAGACCGCAGATACGCACAGCCTCCAGCAGGCGGAGTGTTCCCACAGCATCCGCTTCAGCCGTATATTCCGGCACGTCGAATGACACCTTTACGTGGCTTTGTGCAGCCAGGTTGTAGATTTCCGTCGGATGAATGTCTCCGATGATTCGGATCAGTGAACTGGAGTCCGTCATGTCTCCCCAGTGCAGGTTCACCAGACGTTTCTGTTTCATGTCGCGCACCCATTCATCCAGATACAGATGTTCGATGCGTGCCGTGTTGAATGAAGACGAACGGCGGAGAATGCCGTGTACTTCATATCCTTTTTCAATTAGAAATTCAGCCAGATAGGAGCCGTCCTGTCCGGTGATCCCGGTGATCAGAGCCACTTTTCTCATGGTTTCATATTTTAGAGGTTATTCTTTTCTATTGTTTCTTCCGGGGATAAGTCACGGCATATAGCGTGATGTAAAGGAAACATCCCAGCGGTACGACAAATCCCAGCGCCATCGATGCGTGGTCGGCAATGTATCCCATGGCCAGCGGTGCGACAGCTCCACCTACGATCGACATGATCAGAAAGGAGGAAGCCCGTTTGGTATGGGTGCCTGTTCCCCGGATCGCCAGGGCAAAGATAGTAGGAAACATGATTGATTCACACAAAAAGCAGAAGAAAAATGCACCGATGGCCGACATTCCACTGCCGAAGAGAATCAGAATCATGGTTACTGTTGCTCCCGCTCCGCAGAACACCAGCAGCCGTTCGGCCCGTATGAATCTCATGATCCAGCTTCCTCCCATGCGTCCGGCCATGAACATGCTCATTCCTCCAAACGACAGCCACAGCGAAGCTTCCCGTGCCGTGATGCCGGCATGCTCCGTCACGTAGTTGATGAAAAAGCTGTTGATACCCGTCTGGGCTGCCACGTAAAGAAACAGGGCGACCAGTCCCCACGTAAAGTTCCGGTGACTCCAGAGCGAGCCGGCAGCTTCTCCGCCGGTCTGTACCTCCGTTTCTGCCGGCTGGTTCATGCCGATCTCCGGCAACCGGATCCGGGAGAAGAAAAGAGCCACCAGCAGCACGATAACCCCGATGATGGCATAAGGAGTCGAGATGCTTCCGCTTTCCCCGTTTTCAGAAAACAGAAACAGACCGCCTGCCAGCGGTCCGCAGATCCATCCCAGTCCGTTGAACGACTGAGCCAGGTTGATGCGGCGTTCTGCCGACTCCGGTTCTCCCAGTACGGTCACGTACGGATTGGCGGCAGTTTCCAGACAAGTCAGTCCGCAGCCGATAATAAAGAGAGAGAACAGGAAGAACTCAAAACTCATGATCCGTTCTCCCGGAATGAAGAGCAGGGCACCGATGCCGTACAGCAGCAGTCCCGTAAGCACTCCTGCCCGGTAGCCGTAGCGCCGGATAATGTTTCCGGCAGGCAGGGCCATCAGGAAATACCCTCCGTATACCACCGCCTGAATCAGGGCAGACCGTGTCCTGGTGATTCCCAGTGCATCTTGAAAATGCTTGTTCAGTACGTCCAGAATACTGTGGGCAAATCCCCACAGAAAGAACAGGGAAGTGATCAGAATAAACGGCAGCAGAAAGTTCTTGCCGTCCCGTGTCTGTACCAGCTTCACCTTTTCATTCGATTGTTTCATAATCAGATTTATTTTTTAGAAACGCTTCAGGGTCAGTGTCGCATAATCCGATTTCAGGATCAGCCATTTCCCGTCTGCCTTGATGACGTCGAAAGTCGTATCCGTACTGTCCAGTCCGAAGGGATGAAGCTCTTCCCGCGTAGCCGGACGTGAATTTTCCGGAGTTGCATAGGTACTCATTTCTTTCAGGGTGACGGTATTCGTCTCCTCGTCGTAGCGGTACCGTCCCCGGAACGAACCGGCTCCCAGATCTCCGCCACGTTCCGATACCTCTGCCACCCAAAGCTGGATGCTGTAATAGATACGGTTGCAGGGATGAGTTTCCCCGTCCGCCTGCGTGGTGAACTCCAGCAGTTGCCAGAATCCTTCTATGTTGCTGTTCATCGGAGCTTTCTTGCAGCCTGCCAGCAGACAGAGCAGCAGACAGACAAGCCCGTAGTGCATTGTTCTTTTTATCGTTGTCTTCATATCTTTCAGGTTTTTACATTCAGTGATCATTTGCCGGTCCGTTTCCGTTCCGCTTTAGAACTTTCCCGTCTTTCGCAGGGTGATCATTCCTCCGGTGGAATTGCCCAGGTAATTTCCCCGGTCCATTCCCAGAGCTACGGAAGCACTCCATCCCTTGAAACGTTCCGGAGCATATGTCACCTCCCACAGCGAACTGAACTGCTTGCGCTGCTTGTCCAGCGGGTTTTCATACGTACCCCAGTGACGGGCAAATGAAATCAGTACCCGCCAGTTCCATTCCTCAGCCGGCTGTCCGGTCAGTCCCAGATGATGCGCCCGTACCCGGTTGCTTCTGAATGTGATTTTTCCGTCATTGTAAGCCGGTCCCGGCAGGAGAGGATTTCCCATGCCCATGCCTGCATGCTGCCAGGCTCCGTACAGATAATGATAATAGTAACTGTCACAGGCGCTGATCTGATATTCCGGAAACTGTCCCCAGAAACTGTCAAATAGCATCGGACCGCTCTGATCCTTCGTACACAGCCCTTCCCAGACGGCCGTACTCAGCCAGCGGTTTTTCGGGAGAGTCACTTCCAGACCTATAAGACCGTCCTTCCAGCGTCCGTATTCCCAGAACATCTGCGACGTGTCCTCAAAATAATGCTCCAGATAAGCCCGCAGTGTCCAGTCACCCACATAGCCGTTCAGGGCGAAGTTCCAGCTTCCCAGCATGTTGCCTTCCACATTCACCTGTTCTCCCTCCGGAGTATCACTTCCTCCCGCCTGTGGGAAGAACGCCTTCCAGAAAGCTTTGGCGTTGCTGGGCATGTCCAGTGTCAGTTTGCCGCTTCCGTCAGCCTGCTTCTCATACTGATCCCCGCCGAACTGTGTGGCCATCAGCAGACCAAATTCAAACTCCACCGGCAGTTTTTCCCGGTTTCCCAGCCGGAGCAGCAGCGACTTGCTGTGATACAGCAGATCCTGAATATATTTGTTTCCCGCGGCAGTAAACTCCTTCTGCCACTTGTTGTCCGTAAAGGCACCGTATGCCAGATGGCCCTTGAAAGCCAGCCATCCGCCCGTACCCGGGACATTCAGATAATCCCTGATGTCAATCCGCACCTGGGGTACCGGACGCGCATTCGGTCCTTCCACCATGGCCCCACTGCTCAGAGACGTATTTCTTTCCAGAGGAAAAGCCCCCCGTTCCTTGCTTCCGATACTCAGCCGGAGCGCCTTCCATGTCAGATCCGCATAAGCCTGCTGCACCACGAAACCCATACCTCTGGTATCCGCTCCGTGGTTGACCGTGCCGGCCAGATCCAGGGCAGCATCAATCTGCCATCCTTTATTTAAAGTCTGATGATATCCGATTCCAGCCCGCAGATATCCGGAGTTCGGAGCTGTAGTACCCAGCCCGTAGCGGTTGGATGTGAACCACAGGGGAGCATACGTGCCCGTTCCCGCCGTGGCACCTGCCTCTATGCGATATTCCCATTCCGGCGATTGGCCATGCGCCTGTCCGTAAGCCGTGCAAACCGTCATGCAGAGAATTCCTACATATTTCAGTTTCATTCCTTTATAGTTTGGTTAAGTTTTTACTTCAGAACCGCAGTTCCGTTACACAATTCTCCGCAAAGATGCAAAAGATTTCTTACTTTGCCAAACAATCCCATTCCTTTCCGGCTCCTCTGCCGTTCACTGGCTTTTTCCTGCCGCCCGTATGCGGCTTGTCAGAGGGTCATTCAGGAAAACAGTTTCCCCAGCAGTCCTTTGCGTTTTTTCCGGTCCTTTTCCCGTCCGGTATCATCCGTCAGACAGTCCGCTACCAGTTCGTTCAGACTGATTCGTTCCTTGACGATCCGGTAAATGATTCCCCAGTCCATCATTCCACCCAGGTTTCTGTCGTCAATGAACAGATCCGCCTTCAGCTTGCGCGAAAAATGATCATGTCCTGCCTTTTCCTCCGGATAGTTCCGGTTCACCGCATAAAATTCCAGTCCCCGGGCCTTGCAGAACTCCACTGCTTCGTCCAGCAGCCTGCCTTCCCGCACACTCCACAGGATCAGCCGGTGTCCTTCCCGCTGGAGCGTTTTCAGTGTCTCAATGGCGAACGGCAGCTCTCTGCCGATTTCCGGATACCGGTGTTCCACGATTGTTCCGTCAAAATCTATTGCAATAATCATAACTGTTTCAGGTTTGAAAGTTCCATGCCGATCAGGGTCGGCTCCGTTTTCAGGTTCTTGTCCGTCGGTCCGGTTTCTTCCGTCTCTTCCGGCTCATTCATCTCGTCAAGCGGATAATACTGCTGCCGGTACTCCGCCGGTGTACAGTGATACTGCCGCTGAAAAGCCCGGTAAAAAGTACAGCGCGATTCGATGCCGCACATCCGTGCGATCTCGTCCACCGGATAATTCATGTACTCCAGCAACAGGGAAGCTGCGTATTTCATCCGCATTCCTTCGATCAGCTTCTTGAGCGTCTTCTCCTTGGAGTATCTCCTTACGGCCATGCAAAGATACTTTTCGTTAGAATCCAGAATTTCCGACAGGCTTACACGGTTCAGCCCTTCCCGGGTGAAATTGTGGTTTTTCTGCAGGAATTCCAGCAGTTTCCGGTACGTATATTGCAGCAGAGCCGGACTTACCTTCAATTCTTTTTTTTCTTCCATAGTCAATACAGTTCTCGTTTTTATACAACCGGAGCCGGTCTGCCGGCTGGGCTGACCGGCTCCGGTATTTATTCGGGAAACTTCATCGGCTTATTCGCTCATGAAAATGATCATGGCAGCCGCCTGAGTCTTGTTCACATATCCCAGTTCCTCAGCAGAAGCCGTCAGGATACGTTTCCGGTCGATGCCGTACTTTTCAGTCAGCACTTTGGTGATCGCATCCACACGTTTCTGTTTCAGTTCCTTTTCTAAAGTTACATCTGCCTGAGAGTCGGCAAACGGCACTACACTGATACTGTTCGGATGATCCTGCATCCATACGCCGATGTCATCCAGCTTCGCAGCTTCCTGTTCGTTCAGGTAGTCGCCCATGGTGTCAAACTGAATGTTGACAGCCGGCATTTCACGCATCGGTTCCAGCACCACCTTCTTTCTGGCATCCACCACCTTCGATTTCTCCAGTTCGTCCTGCAGACCTTCGATCTGAGCTCTCATGTCGTTGATCTGCTGGTTCATCCGGTCAATTTCTTCACTGTTCACCGGTTTGGCAGCCACCTCTTTGGACTTACCTTTGCTGATGTTGTCAAACAGGTTGTTGAACGAGTAGGTGATTCCTGCGCTCAGATAAGCCGAAACAGTCAGCTTGTCCTTGTCGTTCACGTCATAATATTTCGGCTGCAGGGAGATTCCCGGTTCCACGTACACGCTCCATTTCGGAGTGATGTTGTACACGGCCTGGATACCCAGATTTCCGGTCAGGATATTCATGTATGAATATTTCTGCAGGATATCGCCGAATTTATGGTGATAGAATCCCATGCCCAGCACGGCATTCAGGTTAAACGGTCTGTATTTCTTGCCTCCATACAGATGAGTCATGTAGGTCAGATGACCTCCGAACACCTGTCCCCGGCTGTCCGTCAGCAGGTGAGTGTTTCCGGCCACACCTTCCAGTTTCAGTCCTGCCCACGGATTGATCCAGAGACCGGCACCGATTTTTCCGGTAGCAGTGACATATCCGTCCGTGTTCATGAAAGCCTCCGTGTTTACGCCACCGGTCACGAACCAGTTGTATTTGTGGAATGTTTCCGTCTCTTGCGCGTTGGCACCCACGGTGATCAGGGCAGCACAAGCTGCCAGTATCAAACTTTTCTTCATCATTTTCAGTCAATCATTAAAGTTAGTTACATGGGGATTACGTTCAGGGAAACCACCTGGCGTGCAGGGCTCAGATTACCCTTCACGGTGATGTTTGTAAAGAACAGCTTGTCCCCTTTGACTACGTTTCCGATCATTTTCTTCATTTCTGCGGTCAGTTTTCCGCTGTTGGCATGTTCCGTCATGACGGTCTTGTTTCCGTTCTTGATGACGATCATGTCAAATCCGCTGATATGCTCCTTCGTGTCGATTCCGGCTTCCATTTTCAGCTTGATTTCGCTGATGGTAGCCAGTTCTCTGCCGTTCAGAGGCACATTGCTTCTGTACTCTCTCACTTTACCCTTCTCGGTTGTATACGTCAGGTAAGGAGCAGGAGCGGGCAGCTGCATCACCTTGTATGAAGTTCTGGCCAGCACCTTGCCGTTCTGCCGGATGGTGAGCGTTGTTTCCGGATGCTTTCCGTCGGGGACAGCCACATAATGGTTACCCGCCTTCTTCACGCGTCCGCCGGTCATGTCCACCTTCACGTCTCCGGCCTGGCTGGAAGCCACGGTGATGTTGATCACGTTCTCATAGTTGGCAAAGAGCGGAGTCTTGTTTTCAGCGAAAACCATGGCCTTGATCTGTCCGTTGTCTTCTTTCACCACCCTGGCAGCAGCTTCAGCCTGTCGGTTCCTGTTGTTCTGCTCCAGCTGGTTCACCAGCGCCTTGATCAGGTTGTTGTCAATGTCCACTGTCGGAGTCTGCACGGTCTGCAGGCTGTCGTTTCCAGTCTGTCCCATGCCCTTGAGTGTTTCGTTGACAGCCAGCCATGCATCCTTTTCCACCTTGTTCAGCATCATGAATGCCCCGATGGTCGGCAGGTTGTCGAAGTGCTCCTTCTCCCAGTTGTTTCCCTCTTTCAGGGGTTGGGTAGCGAGAAGATTCTCCACATAGCCTTTCACGTTCGGGTCCTGAGTCAGTTTCAGACAGGATTCCTTCAGCTGTTCGATTTTGTTTTTCAGCAAGGTTGCCTTTTCCATGTTGTTGCCCAGCATCACGGTTTCCACGGCGTTCAGGTCATCATCGGCATCCATGCCCTTTTCGGTCAGGCTGTTCCGTTTGGTCTCTTCCTTGATTGCCTTTTTCAGATCGTCAATCAGTCCGGCCATTTCGTTCGCCTGTCCTTCCAGCAGTTGCGCCTGTTCCGCCATTCCCCGGTCAGCTGCGGCCTTGCTCAGTACGCTGTTGTACGTTTTCAGTCCTTCCACATTCCGTTGCATGTCTTTGCTGGCCGTATGGAAACCGTCCAGGACATCACTTGAAATGTTGATAGCCAGCATGGCGATCAGGATGATGTACAGCAGGTTGATCATTTTTTGCCTTGGAGGCAATTTATAATTAGCCATAGTCTGTCATTAGTTCATTGCGTCCAACATCTTTTTGTACTTCTCGTTCAGTGCGGCGATTTCGTCAGCCAGCTTGCGGGTAGATTCCTGCATGCTGTCGGCCGATGCACCGTTCTTCAGCTGTTTGATTTGAGCTTCGTACAGATCGTTGAGCTTGTTGATATAGAGTTCGTTCAGCGTGTCTACATTCTTGTTCAGTTGGTCGATAGCCCGTCTGCAGGCAGCACTTCTGGCAGTTGTTTTTCCGACGTTGCTGTTTCCCAGTTTCGGATCCGTAACAGCGTTCTTGTCGTTCAGCACCGGATATACCCGGTCCCATTTGTACTCGCGGCTCGGTTCGTCGAAAGCAGAGATAAAGAAGATAAACACTTCGGTACACAGACCGATCATCAGAAAGACATTGTCATACGGTGCGTGCATGATTTTCATCACGGCGCCCAGAATTACCAGACAAGCTCCCCAGCAGTAGCATACATTATAAAAGTTCTTTCCGGCTCTGCTGGATAAAAAAGATTTCAGTGACATATTTTTTATAATTAAATTAGGTCAATTCAGTTCGTAAGGGGAGGGCGCCCTTCTTGCCGGACCGCCCCTCCCGCTTTTTCATCAATCCGTTATTTCCGGTTCTTACAGCGAAGCAGTGCTTGTACCGCCTGAGTGCTGGTTGGCAGTTTCGTTGCGGTAGCTGAATACAGAACCGGTATACTTCTTCAGTTTCACGGTCTTGCTGCCGTTGTTCATCTTGAAGGTATAGTCCACGTTGCTGTATGCACTCTTCACGCTCCAGTACATGATGCTGTTGCCGCTCACGTTGGTCTTGGTAGAGTAGCTCACTTTATATACGCCGGAAGCACCTTCTGTTGCTGCAACGGCATTGTTGATCAGTGAGGCCAGTCCCTTGTCGCTTCCCATTACGCTTTCCGGAGTAGTGGTGTAGCTCCATCCCATCGGAGCTTCGTAGCTGATCTGGATGTCAGTCAGTGCAGCGAAGTTACCGCTGTTGTCCACCTTGCCTTCAGCACCTTCAACCACTTCCGTACCTGAACCGCTTTCCTGTCTGGTCGGAGTGACACGGAATGAGTAGTCACCGCTCAGTGTACCGTCTGCCAGTTTGAACTGGTAGCTCTTAGTATTTGCATCATAAGTAGCTTTACCCAGCTTTTCATAACCCTGGGCATCTGCTCTTGATCCTGCAGCTTTCTTGTAAACCACTACATCTTCAAAGTTGGTATTGCTGGTAGTCGGGTTGCTGACAGCAATGATCGCATTCTTTCCGTTCACGTCCTTGCTGGTTTCCACATACACGTTCATGATGGAAGTACCGTCCTTGATCTGGCTTACGGTAGCAGCAGCCTGTTCCGGTACATACGGAGTAACGGTCACTTCAGTCTTGTCTTCCGTGATGGCATCGTGCGGCACTTCCACACCTGCTTCCTGGATATCCTCGATACCGTCAACGACAGCGCCGTCTGTTACCACGGTTGCATCGTTGTTCTTGTTCAGCGCTACGGCAGCCGACTTCTTGGTCAGGTTCAGGCTGATGGCATAGCTGTCACGGTTGCTGGCACCCGAAGGAACCGTTACGCTGGATTCAGCGCTCAGGTATCCGTCCTTCTGTACGGTGATGGCATAAGCCTTCTTGTCGCTTACAGCCACTCTGAACTGTCCGGCTGCATCCGTTGTTACGGCTTCAGCACCTTCCACAGTGACGCTGGCCCCTGCCAGTCCCTGGTTGTTTTCCATTACCTGGCCCACGATGTAGTATTCCACCACATCCTTGATCGGGTCTTCGACCTCCTCAGGAGCCTTTTCGTTGTCACTCACAGAACAAGAACTCAATCCGGCTCCGGTTGCCATCAGCAACAGAGCCATTGCATAGATTTCTCTCTTTTTCATTTTTGTTTGTTAAAAAATTAATAATTAAACGATTAGTTGTTTGTATGTTTGATTAAAAAATCCTTGATAAAGTCCGGCTGGTAGAATCCCTTGCTGCGGTTTTCCCCGGGCTGTGTCTGGTAGTCCCTTCCCAGGTTCCGGTCGATGTATTCTCCCCAGGCCACCATGCTGTAGGTGTATGAGAAATAATCCGCCGGTTTCACCCGCATGCCCTTCCAGCGCTTGTATTTGCGGCCGGGCAGGGGAATGGCAAAGCTGAATCCCCCGTTCACCATGCCGCCCGTATAGATTCCGTACAGGCCCACGGTATATTCCCCGAAGTGGCGTGTCAGATCCCCCTTCACCCCGTAGTCACCATATACGAAGCGGTTCCCCTCCACGGTCACCTCCGTGTTCCATACCGGGATATACGCCCGTGCATACACCCCCGCATTCACTTTCGGCCGGTTGGTCACCGTCCATCCCTGGTTGTCGATGAGCGAGTAGACCGTCAGTCCCAGCCGTCCTCCCAGTTCCCACCGTCCGTCCCGGTTTCTCCACGAAGCCTTCACCTGGCCCCCCATGCGGTGGTTGGTCAGCAGTCCCGCTTCTACGGTCGTTCTCCAGTTCCGTTTCCAGTAGAAGCCCTGTTTCAGAGCCACCACACCCGGACGGATCTGCTTCAGTTCCCCCTGCTGGTTGCCCACGATGGGGAAGATCACCTGTGCCGTCAGTTCCGCCCCTTTCCAGAGCGGCATTTCCAGTGCCGGAGCCAGCGAGATGCTGTAGCGGTACAGCTTGTCGAAACTGGTATTCTCCAGAAACACCTGCGGATACACGCACAGATCCGGTTTCCAGCTGCTGCGGTTCCGTGTTTCCGTTCCCTTCAGCGCCTTCAGCGCCTCGTCCGTTTCCGTATCCAGCGTCATGGCCCCGAACACCTCCTTCAGTCCGCAGTTTCCGGCGCGGTAACTCTCCGCCACCTCTCCGGGCAGACCGATCCGCAGTACCGGGATCCCGTTCTCGTCCGTCACCACCAGAACCGTTTCTTGTCCGGCCGTTTCGCAGGCCAGTGCCGCTTCCACTGCCTTTCCCACGCCCTCATAGCTGCTCCGGTAGAGCCGGTCTTCGAACGAAGCCACCCAGCCCTGTTCCGTACGCACTGCCTTCACATTCTCCATGCCCGCCGCCTCCAGCTTCTCCGCCAGTTGCGCCCGCATGTTTCCTGCCAGTCCTGTCAGGGCTGCCAGCAGGATGAACCGTCTAATGCCACAGTGTACATTCATATCTCACTCCTCCTGCTATGCAGTCAAAACCTTCCGTAAATGCATTCAGCGACAGGTGCTTCCACAGCTTTGCCGAAAGCCCCAGATTCACCTGGTGCGTATCATATTCCGCCATGACCGACAGATTCCGGCACCACACCGGGCTGAACGACACACTGCCGAACACCCCGTCCTGCAGGACGTTCCGGTCGCCTGTCCATCCCAGGTATCCCACTGTCAGCATCAGCACGTTGCCCTTCAGATCCAGATGCTTGGTAGCCACTCCGTAGATCCCCCGGTAGTAATTCTTTCCCAGATTCCTGTACGGGTCGTGCGCCCCGATGGCCAGGGCAGGGCGGTATTTCCCTTCCTTCAGCACCCGCACCTTCAGCGAGAACGAGCGGTCCTGCTGGTTGAACTTCGGCTTGCTGGTCATGTACGTTGTTTTCAGCAGCGTTTCGCGGTAAGCCAGTTCCAGAAAGGAAAACAGGGTGAAGTCCACGAAGTAGTTTCCCGTATTATAACCGAAGGGATTTCCCTTCTCCGGCATGAAGTTTCCTCCGATCATGAATGTTCCCGTTTCGTTCATTTCCGCTGTCGGAGCCATCAGTCCCCCCGTCATGCCCAGGTTGAACTGCGCCTTTGCTTCCGTAACGAATCCCGGCCCGCAAAGGAGAGCGGCCAGGATTCCCGCCCGCAAGAGGCAGCCTTTTCTCAATTTCTTAATATGCATTCTTTTCTCCATGTACGGCGTTCGCCACAGTTTTGTAGATGATGTACAGGTCCAGCCAGAAACTCCAGTGCTCGATGTACCAGATATCCCCGCGGATACGTCCCTCCATGTCCTTCAGCTCCTTCGTCTCCCCGCGGTAACCCGTCACCTGGCTCCAGCCCGTGATTCCCGGCTTCACAAAGTGACGCACCATATACTTGTTGATCAGCTTCGAATACTCCTCCGTATGCTTCAGCATGTGCGGACGCGGTCCCACCACGCTCATGTCACCCTTCAGCACGTTGATAAACTGCGGCAGCTCGTCGATGCTCGTCTTGCGCATGATGTTTCCCCACTTCGTCTTCCGCGGGTCATCCTTCGTTGCCTGCACCTTGTCCGCATCCGCATTCACTTTCATGCTCCGGAACTTGTAGCAGTAGAACTCCTTGTCGTTCAGTCCGTTCCGTTTCTGTCTGAAGAAGATCGGGCCCGGCATGGTCATCTTCGTGATGATGGTCACAATGATCAGGATCGGGATAAACAGCGTGCAGAGGAAACACAGCGAGAATACGATGTCAAATGTCCGTTTCACGAACTTGTTTCCCAGCTGGCTCAGCGGATCCGGCCGCAGGCTCAGGAAAGGTACACTGCCCAGCATGTTGAAGTACATCCGGTTCAGCAGGTAGTTATGCACGTTCGGCACACTGTAGAATCTCACCAGATGGTTCTCGCAGAAGTTGATGATCGGAATGATCACGTCCCGGTCCTTCGAAGGCAGACAGCAGAACAGGAAGTGTACCCTCGGATGCTGTCCCAGATAGGCCGTCACGTCTTCCGGCCGTCCCAGGTACGGACATTCCTTCGGATAGCGGTTGCTGGGTTCGTGGTCAAAATAACCGATCACCCGGAATCCCGCATACGATGCCTCCGTCAGTTCCCGGTACAGCTCCACGTTGTTTTCATAACTTCCCACGAGCACCACGAAGCGCAGGTTTCCTCCCCGCGAGCGGTAACTCTTCACCAGGTAGCGCAGCGTCAGCCGGAATACCGCCAGACAGACAAATAAGGTTGCCAGATAGCCCGCAAACAGCTTCGACCAGGCATCCGTATAGTGTCCTACGGTGAGGATACATCCCGCCAGAATGGCGAAGACAAACATATTCTGCACCACGTGGCCCACAATCCGGTAAGCATATACTTTGCGGTTGTAGAGCGAAACCCCCGTATTGATCGCCGTTATGAAATAACACAGCATCAGCGTCAGCATGATCTGTGTTTGCGGTACTCCCATTGTCTTTTCCCAGCTGCTTCCCTGCGCCCAGCTGTAAAACAGTCCGAACAGCCCGCCGCAGATCAGAGTCTCCGTGATGATGACCATTGTGTTCACCATCCGCTTGTAGGTCAGTAGCTTATTTCCCATAAAACTTATTGGTTAAAAGGTTGTGATAAATGATCGCTATTATCATTGGTATTATGAATTCTTTTCAGTAAGTAGTGCCATATAGTTTTCAAGAGTAAATCGTCTGTAGAATTTTACAAAACCCATAAAAAGGATATTACATAGAAAGACCATCGTAATGATTAACATGAATCCCTTCCAATCAAAGGATGCTGAGAAATTGATTGTTGACAAACCTTTTATGATAAGAATGTCAGTAAAAATGCATGATATTAAGCAAATGGCTCTTAAAAAACCATATAGTGCAATGTAGTTATCTGTTTTTCTTTGGCAATTAGGTATATTCAGATAAACATAATGCATGACTATACGGTGATAGTCATTGTCAGAATTAATTTCAGGCCGTACCAGATTCAGTTTTTGAGACAAATTGAATAATTTGGTCTGTATACTGTCACGTATATAAGTGTCTAATGGATGTGTAATAAACTTATTTATTTTTAGAGGTGCTCCCAATAACAGAATAAAAGAAGTTACTGGGAAAGCCGTAAAAAACAGAATTATACGCCAGATAAAGTTCCCAAAATATATGCCATCCCTAAAGTAAGTATTTAAATAATAATCAAAACTTCTATCTTCATCATGTAATAAATAATAAGACGGATATTTATATAATTTATTGGCAAAATATTCTATAGTGACAGATGACAGATAGGCAATGATCTGTCCACATATATAAGACAGAATAATTAATATTAACGTGGATTTCAACCAATCAAAAGACAGCTTGTTTTTAACGGTATCCATAAAACCTGCAATACTGAAGTAATCGCAAATTGATGGGGTGTCCTTCAGATAGATAATATGTATGACAATGAGTAAAGTCAACATTCCCGGAAATAGATATCCCAGAAAGTCGTAAAAAGAAAAAGGATTTTTTTCCATATTTTAATTTGTACTATATTCAGATTGGCTTGTGACAGAGAAGGTTGAAGTATTTCTTGCATTCTCTGAGAGATGATTAATAAGTTGATTCAAATTAGGATGAATAATATGAAACTTTGCACAACTTTTTCTTATGAATTCGTCGGAACTCAGGCAGTAGAATTTCTTCTCGCTTGTTTTTTGTGTGAATTCATTGATAAGTTCTTGTCTTGGAGAAATAACTTTATCATTGACAATGTAGAACCAGTCATCCTGAATTTTACCAGTAACCAATATGATATCTTTGTTTTTCTCTTTCGCATGTTCTTTGATCTGTTCCCAGATTATCATATCATGATATGTGAATCTTTCATTATCACTTTGCGGGGTACAATATCCGGGAGGGACTCTTCGGGAATATCGTTCTTTGGCTTGTGTATATATTTCCTGTAACTCTGCACTGGTGTATTCTCTGCCTATGCGATCCGTGAACAGAGTGTTTATTTGTTCTTTTTTTTCATCATGTTCCAATGCATTGCTGAGGTTTTCAATTTGCCTGTTGAAAAGTTCCTGGATGCGTTTTGTCAGTTCCTCCAGTTCTGAAATAATCGCTGTTTCCAGATATGGATAATTTTTGTTATTCTGAATATTTTCCTTACAGCAAGTAAGATGATAGAGTGTATTCTGAATCTTTCCTGTCTGGTTGATAATTTCATTATTTACACACTGGTGATATAGCCATGCGACGTCGTATGGAATCCATAATTTATCTTTTATCGGAGGTTCATTTAATACCGTAAATAATGTATTGACATCCCTATCATTTAGTCGGAAGATATCCAATAAAAATACGGTATCAACGACAAAAACAGTATTTTCCAGATGTTGGTAAATGTCCGTTTGATTCAAAGGATAATATCCGGGAAAATGCTTTTTCATAGAATTATAATACAAGATTGTTTTTTACCCATTCGTTGGGAGCTAAAACCTTAGTCCAGGCAGCCGATCTTCCACTTAAAATTACAATAAGCCGGTCGTTGTTATCTATGTATTTCATGAGAAAATCCCTAATTTCTGCATGAGTTTTGTCTGTAACAATGGCCCAGGTTGATTCTGTAAGTCTTCCCCAAACGGGAAATGATTTTAGTGCAGCATATAAATCCTGATAATTTCGATTGGGCTGACATAAATCGTAGCTTACAATGTAACAATGTTTTTCTGACATTTTATGATATGATTTAGAATTTCTCTTTTGCGATGTTGATCAGGAACAGCATGTTTCCGATGATGTACCGTCTCCACATCCGTCGCGGTTCCCTGATCAGCCGGTACAGCCATTCCAGACTGTGCTCCTGCCACCATTTCGGGGCACGCTCCACGGTTCCCGCAAAGAAGTCGAATACTGCTCCGATAGCACCGCAGTGGCAGTGGATGTCCAGTTCCTTCCAGTGCGTGTAGACCCATTTCTCCTGTTTCGGCGCCGTCATGCCGATCCAGAGCAGATCCGGATTAGCCTTGTTGATCGCTTCGATGATCTGCCGGTTCTCCTCGTCGCTGAATTCCGGCTTGTAGGGTGGGGAATACGTCTCTACCGTGATGTTCGGATACACCTCCGCAGCTTTGGCTTTGACCAGTCCCAGCACCCGTTCACTGCTTCCCATGAAGAAACATTTGCCTCCCCGCCGGTTCAGCTGTTCCATTTCATGTTCAAACAGGTCCCATCCTGCAATCCGTTCCTTCGGCTGCGATTTGGCCTTCAGCCACCGGCAGGCCATTACGATGCTGGCCCCATCCGGCACCAGGGCATCCCCCTTCTGGAGAGCCTCTGCAAAAAGCGGATCCTTCTGTGCCGTGTTATACGAATGTGCATTAATGGTGTTGATCAGCACCTTGCCTTCAGGCAGTAACGATAACTCCCTTCTGCTTTCCAGAAGCGATAAATCCTTTATTCTTAGCATGTATGGTTAGAATTTTGTTTATGCTATGTCTTTTATTAGATTGATAGACCCTTTCTTATGGAAAAAGATTCTGTTGAAAAGACTTGATTGAAAAAATTAGTACATATACGCAGACAATAAGCAGCAATGAAAATAAAGAAGAAAATAATAAGAGTGTTCAAAGGAAATAGGAAATTAAATTTGTCTGTTATTATATTAAATTGTACTATATAAATTTCAAGGCTGAGAGATGCAATCCAGTAGATTGGTTTCCATATGAATTTTTTTGATATTGTTTTTAAATTTATACTTGAGAACCACATAAACAAATAATAAATAAATGTATTAAGAGGTATTATTGCAAGTATTTGACTATAATATAAAATGTCTGTTTTACCTTTCCCAACATTCATAATGACAAAATAGAGAAGGAATGAGAAACAACATTTAATTAATGAGAATCTACATCTGAGTCTTGTGTTAGCTCCTAGATAAAGTCCCAAGATCATAGAAGGGAAATAGCATATCCAATGTAAACTGGAGTGATAAATAGAACCAGATGATTGAGGCATAATGAAAAAACATAAAGTTGTTATTATAATAGAGCCTATTATGTATTTATTAATATACTTCTTTTGATATTTTAGAATTATAAAAAGAAGTATATATGATATCATTATACATTGTATAAACCAATATCCTTTAGCTATTAAAATATTTTCCCAAGTAATGTTGGCTTTGAATACTAAGCTTGCGAGTATTGCCCATACAATAAATGTTGGCCATATTCTGACAATTCTCTTCTTATACCAATCTTGAAAAGATATTTCATTTATGTTTTTCCCGAGTGTTAGTACATATCCGGAAGCGAAAAAGAATAATGCATTGCCATGTACCCCTAGTGTTGCAAGACTCGTATTAATATCTTTGTAAAGAGGTATGTAATGTGAATTAGTGATAAATAAAACAGCAATAAACTTAATTAGATCAATTGCATAGTTTCTTTGTCGCATATCTTTGAATTTTAGAATAGATGATCTTTGCCTTGTTAATAGCTAGATTATTTAATAAATTAATCCATTTTGCTACTATTATGGTTGAAAAAATTCCTGCTATAATAAATATTATATCGTTTTCGATAAATTCTCTACAAACGAGTAAACTGGCACCTTGAACGAGATATATCTCATAATAGCAATAGTTTTTAGTAAGTATTTTACTGCTAGAGGGAAGTCTCATAAGAATATTTATTAAAATAGGAATAAATATTATATTAATGAGATAAAATGATAAATATGTATATCTCCATTTATCTAAAAATGGGATAAATTCTTGGAAACGGTGAAAATCTTTTAATATATAAAAAATAATTACACATAAAGTCATAATGAAAAGAGTCGACCTTGGTTTAATCTTGTGTTTCTTTTTATTGACGTCAACTTTCGCTAAAGTTAATCCCATAATAAAACAAGGTAGTCCTTTTATGTACCATATAGGAACTTGTACAATAATCATTATTCCCATTGTTAGAACGATGATTAAGCATAGTATTTTGAATGCTAATTGAGGTTTTATATAATGGAAACAAATAAAAAAACATAAATATAAGGTTAGAATCTCTGTAATATACCATCCATATAATAAATTAGTATTAGATAGAAACCACCAAATAAATAAATGTGACCAGTTAATATCTTTATCCAAACAGATTTTTATTATTGTATAAAGTATCATTGCAGTTAATGCTGGGATAATTAATTTGAATAAATGGTTTATTAACCAATTGAAAGTTAAAACTCTATGCTCCTTGCTAAGTAATTCAAATAATAATCCATATCCAGACATAAATAAGAAAAAAGCAACGCACAAATCACCTACACCAGTTTCTGATTTTATAATGTATGTAGTGTTACAATAGAATGCTGTTTGATGTCCCAATACAACAAGAATAGAAGCAATGAATTTTAATAGTTGTGATTGGGGGCGTTGAATGTAAATTCTGTTATAATGCTTTGGAAGGATCCAAAGGAGAATTAGTAATATTAAACTTATAGCCATAAGATATAATATCTATTTGTTATTTATATGATAGAATGAGATGGCTTTTAAAGATTTTTTTTTGACAGAGTTGATTTATATAATTCTACCATTAGTTTAGCTTTTTTTTCCCAAGAAAATTCTTGTTGCCTTTCTTTGCAATTATTAGACATTTCTTTTAATAAATCTCTATTTTCTTCTAATTCGTTAAGAGTTGTAGCGAAATCTTTAATAGATTGTTGAGGATTAGATAGCGGTATTTTTTTTCCGATTTTTTCATCAATAACATATCCCATACCACATGTATCAAAGCAAATCACAGGTAATTGATTGCTTACAGCTTCAAGCACTACGGTAGATGTATCTTCACTTATACTGGTAAATAAGAAAATATGTGCATTTTTCATAGCTTTTATTATTTCATGATTTGGCTGATTCCCGTGCCATGTTATGAGATCCTTTATGTGAAGAGTTTCAGTTAGTAGCTCAGCCTCTTGCATTTGTTTGAAATTCCCTGTACCATAAATATCTAAATGTATATTGTGATTATGGGTAGCTTCTATAATTTTGAGAGCTAGTGGCAGTTGTTTACGGAAATCAAATTTACCAACCCATAATATGTGGATAGTTTTTTCATGAAAATTGCGGATAATATTTTTTTTTGTGCTAAAGCATCCTGTTTCAGGAATAATAATAGATTCTAAGCCTTTATATTTCTTTATGGCTTTATAGGAGTCTGGTATAGAGCTGATTAGTAAATCGGCTCTATTAAAGGATTGGTTTACTCTTCTGTCATATTTAATTTGAACAATATTGATAATATTTTTTATTCGATTGAAAAGTTTCATTTTTAACCCGCTTCCGTCAAGATAAGCTGTAGGAAATTGTTTTAATCCTCCAATTGGCCCCCAAATAAAAGGAATATCAGAAATTTTCCATAAATATCCTGGTTCTCGGAAACCAATCATATTTAGTTGATGTATGATATCAATATGCGTTTTATTACAAATATTTTTTGCTAAGAGGTAAGTTGTCCATTGCCATTCTTTATAATATTTATAGAAGCGCCAATCACCTTGGTTCCAACACATTCTTCGTATTTTTTCAGAGACAGGATTGTAATAAAAATGCATATTTTTTCTTTGTGGGAGAGTAGAAAGAGCTGCTTCTATTTGATTTTGAAATTCTCCTTCTGTAATAATATGCAATTTGCAATATTGAGCAAGATTTATACACCAGTTCCATGCCATTCCAGGTTCACTTCCCATGTTGGGAGAACAAGCATATGCATTGATAAGGATAGATAGCATAGTTTTATTACTTATTAAGTTTAAATTTTCTTACTACGTATAATAAAGTAAACATTAATATTGTAAGATGGTTTTTTATACAGAATACGGGAATTTTAACTTTTAAGGGTAAATTCTTATATTTAATATTTTTAAAAGCATAATTTATAGTTGGAAGTGAAAGGTATTTTTTCAGACCTTTATAGCCTATAGTATATTTAATAGAAGCTAGTTTTATACATAACTCAAAACTGGATAAGATTAAACTTCCATAATACATATGAAAGATATCAATATATTATGATTTTGTAAGTAAAGTTCTCTTAGTCTATCTCTTTCAATAACACCATCAATTTTATTTTTTATAAGGCCTTCTGGGTTATGTAAACTTCCTAACATAAGTCCACTTGATTTTATGAAATAGTTGTAAAAGGTTTTATTTATATTAATAATACATTTTGCATAACAAAAGAAATGAGCATTAAATATTTTGTCTTCAACAAGTGTTACCCCTTTTGGAAAAAGAATATTATTTTTTATTAAAACATCTCTTCTATATATAAATAGAGGGACACCTGCAAATTCTTTATTTTTCCAAATTTCATTATAATTTTTTATATTTAGGTCGCTTCTAGAGTGACCTATAAATTGGGGGAGGTATTCTTTTATAATTGCTTCATTTGAGAAATATATTTTATCAGGGGAATTAGATGTCCAACAATTATTATTTGCTATATCTGTTGCTTTAAATCCAAATCTTATAGCATCTGCTTGATATTTTTCCAAAAGATTATAGCAATATGAGAAGGTGTTTGGTTCAATATAGTCATCAGGATCGAGAAAATAAATGTATTTTCCTTTAGCTATTTTTAGACCTTCATTGCGTGCTTGCGATAAACCTTGATTAGAAAACGATAGAATTTTAAAATTATTAAATGATTCCCATTGTTTGCATATTTCTAATAAATTGTCAGGACTTCCATCATCTATAATAATGACTTCATAGTTATAAAAATCTTGTTGTAGAATGCTATTAATACATTTTTCTATATATTGTGCTACTTTGTAACATGGTAATATAACACTTATTTCGTATTTATTCATAATTTTAAATATATTGATTCTAATTGTGTGCAAATAGTTTTAATATTAAACTCTCCATTAACATATTTATCACTTTGTTCTACAATATGTTCCCTCAATTGTTGATCTGAAATTAATTTGTCTAATTGTTTACTTAAAGCTATGACATCTCCAGTGGGGTATATTAGTCCATTTTTATTGTTTTGAATAATATCAGGAATGCCTCCTACAGGAGTTACTATACATGGAATTCCGTAAGCCCAAGCATCTAATACGCCCATTGGAAAGCCTTCTCCGTAGCTTGTAAGGCAGTATATTGATGCTTCTTGGAAGATTCTTTCTTTTTTTTCTGTTGTAACCCAGCCAAGAAATTGGGTCTGTTGCTCAATATTATATTGTTGAGCTAACTTTTTTGCTTGTGCTATTTCACCATTTCCTGCAAAAATAAGTGTCCAATCAGGGTATTTAGATTTTATTAGAGAAAATCCTTTTATTAAATCTGCATAGCCTTTACGTGATATAATAGAACCAGCAAATAGAATATATTTTTTTTTCTTGTATTTCCCTCTTGAAACCAATGGGCATGGGTTGTAGAGAACTTCAATATTTTCTCTTATTCCTAACGCCTCATTTATCCATTTTTCCCATTGTTTTGAAAGTACGAGAATTAAATTAGCTTGTAAAAATAAATTTTTATAAATCTGTTTGTTGTGTGGCTCGAATAAAAATTTTTCATTTGAGGGATGAAAATGTATAATAATTTTCTTTTTCATCCATTTAGCTGGATATATAAATAATAATTTCCTTTTGGCTGATTTTGTTGTAGCTACATGAATATGAATGATATCATAGAAAGGGAGTAATATCATATATTCTATAAAAGCTGTTAATACATACCAGATTTTTCGTATAAAATTTCCATCTCGATGTGTTTCTATCCATTTGCAATGAAATTTTTTCCATTGTTCTCCAGTTTCATGGGCTTTAATAACTGAAGTAATACCTCCTCTTGTTTTTCTTGAGGTAGCTACAATTAAGACTTTTGGATTATGCATATTTTTATTTTATTAGATAGATAATGTATGGACTGGAAATTGTAAATAACTATTTTAATTTTCAATAGAATATAAAAATAAAACATTCTAATTCTAGATGATAGAGCTAATTATTTTTGTATTTTTTAAATTGTGATATACAATAAATTAAGAAATATAACTTATATTTTATAAGAATGCAAAATAGTGAATATAGTTTAGGTAATTTTTTATATGGATATTTCTTTAAAATAGTATGCCAAACAATATTAGAACAGTTTTCTTGAAGAATTTTTCTTTTTTCTTTATATGATAGATTTGAAAGGCATAAATCTAACATAGCGTTTCTGCTATATCCAATAAATAGTCGCATGATTCTTTGTTTTTCTTCTTCTCCCCATTCTAAAAGTTCTGCTTTTTCCATTAAAGATTTATACATTGTAAGAATTTTAGAATTCCTATCTTTTCTGAAAATTCTAGATAAAGAAGCATTGTTAAAACAATAATAATATAAACAATCAGGTATATATATTGTTCTTTTAGAGTGCGTTAAATAATCTATTTGGAAGACGATGTCTTCAGATATGATATGTCTTTCTGAACAAAATTGTATGTTGTTTTCTTTTATAATAGAGGAAGAGTATATTGAATGCCATACAGACATGAAAAGATTTCTGTCCTTTAAAGTTTGAGGTTGACTTCCTATCATGTTTAATAAAACTTCATTTTTTATGTCTTCATCTTCAAATATAAGTGTTGAGCTTACTTCTGGGTGTGGTATAATTTTAGAATCATCTTTGTAAAAATTGAAACCACAAAAAACAGTATCTGCATTATTTTTTATAGCAGCATCGTATAATTTTTCAAACATTGAAGGTTCAACAAAATCATCACCATCAACAAATGCAATGTATTTACCTGTTGCTATGTGTAAACCGCTATTTCTTGCGTAACCTAATCCTTCATTTTTTTTGTGAAGAACTTTAATTTGGGGATATTGGATTTCATATTGATCACACATCTGTGGGCACCTATCGGGTGATCCATCGTCAACTAAAATAATCTCAATATCTTTTAATGACTGGTTTATTAATGATCTGAGGCAACGATCTAAATAATTTTCGACTTTATAGATAGGGACAATTATACTTATTTTGACTCTTTGTTCAATCATAGTACGAACAATTTTTTTAATTTATTTTTAATTCTATCTAGTAGTATTTGTCGAACGTGATGACAATGTCCGTATTTTTTTATTATATTGAAATTATTTGAATCAATATTTTCAACTTCTATGGGTAAAAATTCATCTGGTACAATTTTAAATTTTTTCATTCTTAAAACTGATGGTTTTATTCGCATTTGCCTTTTTTGTAAATGCATATATAAAAAATCTTCTCGTACTATTTCGCCATTTTTTAAATATAGTCTATATAAATCACCTTTTTCCCAAATGTATAGGGCCTTTTTCTCATGTTCTATTTTAAACCCATGCGGTGGAGCATTCTTTTTTCCTACATATTGAGATCTTCTAAAATGATTATATGAAACGGCAATATTGAATGATAGATCATTTGTGTAAATTATCCTTTCGTGTTGTTCGTATATTTTGTTAATATTATAGTTGTTATTCCATTCCTCGTCAAACCAACAAATAGAAGGATTTGATAAAATATTCATATAAATAACTTTACCTGAAACAGGTGACATGAATAATTGATTATGATAAGGAGTATTTTTAAATATGGTCATGTGACCTAAACAAAACAACTTATCATATTTAGCAAGTATATCATCGGTTAAATATTTCCCAAGATTTCCTAGTATTATATCTAAATCGCAATATCCCCAATGTGAATAATCTTTTATATAATCATTGAAAATATATCCATACATAGGTTTTAAATCACATAGTTTGTATGGTTTTGGAAGATTAATTTCTAGTTCGAATTTTGATTGTATTAATAGTTTACAATCTTCAAAGTTCATACTTACTTTTTGTACGTTTGCGGGATATTCAAAATTTCTATTATCATCTGTAAATATAATCCAATTAAATTCGGGATTGTATTCACAGGTTTTAAGAAATAGGGGAAAATAATTTGGAAGTTCCCCAAAATAAGGTATAATAAAACACAATTTTCTCATTAATTAATTTCTCTTTTTTTATTTAACAATTTGGTAATACTAGGGCCAATACCAAGTATAAAGTAAGGAAATATTCCATAATAGATTCTTAATGTGGCGTTATACCATATTAGAATAATGCAAAGAATAGTTGCTATAATAGAAATGTCATATAAATATTTATATTGCGGTGGAGAAATTCTTTTATACTTAAAATTATATATTAATAAAGCAATAAAAAAACTTATATATAATATTATTCCACTCCACCCTGTTTGTAGAAAAACGTTTTGGAACGTGAATAGATGATAAGTTAAGTAACTGTATTTATCATAAAAAGAGGTATCGATTAATGGTAAATTATTTTCAGCCCCTTTTCCTAGGCCAATTCCAAATAAACTTTCAATAGGTGAATTAAAAAATATGTCACTAATAATTTTTGCACTACCTATTCTTGGTAATCCATATCCGGCTCCTGCTGTTTTAGAATATTCCAGGATATTCTCTGCACTATTTAATGTTTCTGCTTGCCCACTAGATAAGTTTTTAAATCCTACTATTATTAATATGAGCATTATGGCTATTAATAATATTTTACGCCTATTTATTTTCCCTGTTAAACAAAAATATAGAAAAATAATTCCAATTTCTATGAAGATAAATCTTTCATCTTGAATAATAGCAATAAATAGGCTTGAAGTCAATACAAAAATGAGCTTTTGGACTTTCACTATTTTTTGATTATAAGCATAAAAATAGTATGTCATTAAAACACCGCAAAAAATATCTTGAGTTGCTCCGCTTGTAAAAGCACCATTATTAAAGTCCTCAGATTGATGGAAAAATAAATATTGAATTATAGTACATAATACATTAATAATTTGTATTTTATAGAAAAAGTTAAAGAAGAACTGATAATCTTTTACTGATAGATATGTTGCACATGCAAATAGAAAAACCATACTCAAAAATTGACCACGAACTCCCATCACATAATTAAAAGGATTGACAGTTTGGATTAAAGCTCCTAATATTGTAACTAATAATAGGGCTATCATTATTTTGAAAGGTATATAGAGCTTGGTAAGTTTTAATTGATATGGATGTCTGAAAAATAGAATTATTGAAAATATTTCAATAGCATAGCAAAAATTCCGATTTAGTCCAAAATTTCTAGCAAGGAACTCATAAATAAAGAAGAAAATGATAGCTGTATATATATATTTACGTGTTCCTTTTATATTTTTAAAAAAAAGAGTTGTCATAAATTTACATTCTTAGCAATCAGCTTTAGAACTTGATTAACAATATTAATTATATCATTTTAAAGATTGCACTTATTATTTTACTTGCTAACCAATAAGGTAAAAAGCGGTGTAGTCTATTCTTCCAGACTAATGCTTTTTTATCTTTTGAAGACGCCCATGATACTGTGAAATGATGTATGCTATAGCTGTTTACTAATGAATATAACATTTCATTTGTAACATTTGATTGGGGACAAAAATATTCAGCAGAATAAGCAATTCCTCCATCAAAACGTTGTGTCTTTCCATTATCAATTAGGTTATATTTTTTTAATATTTGTGTTTGGTAATGTGGACATGCAATTAAATTTAAAGAGCCATCTGTATTATAGAAATTTAAAGTCTTATATAGTTGAATCATCTCTGCCAATATTGGATGTCCTGCTTCAGCTCCGAATCCTAATCCAAAAGCAACAGATTCTTCTATCCTTTTGTTCTTTTTAAACATTATAGGGTCACGACTTTCAAAACCACAAAACATTTTTTCTTGTAATAAAGGGTTGAAGGATTTTAATACTTCAACATCAGTATCTAAATATATTCCACCGTGAGTATATATAACATCTAAACGACAAAAATCAGAAACAAAAGCCCATTTTTTTTCATTGTAAGCATCACTCATATATTGACATTTATGGATGTCATAATTGTTCTCATCCCATCGTATAATTTTATATTCAGGCATATATTTTATCCAAGAGTTGATGCATTTTTTTACATCTTCTGGCTCTGGATTACCTCCAAACCAACAATAGTGAATTATTTTAGGAATCATTGATATCAGATTAATATAGGATTTATACTAATATTTAATAAAATGTCTTGCTAATGAATAAATTCTTACTTTTATTAGAAAATATCCAATTTTCCATCTTAAACTGTTGTTAAAATGGAATGCTGCATATTCGTTTTTTTTAAATTCTTTTCGTATTTCTTCTTTTGTTAATATGTTGTACATAAAACCTTCGGCAAAGGTAGTTAGATTGGATATTTGTATTTCCTTTTCATATTCCTTTATGGGTAAAATTTCACGGAGCTTATAATTAAATGCTAAACGCATATTGTAATTTTCTCTTGAATAAGAATGTGTTATTGATTGTAAATTAATTACATAATGATAAAAAGCTTCGTTTAGATATGAAATTTTGATATCAGAGTGTCTAAGAATTTGAGCGCATATTAAAACGTCCTCACAATAATTTATATTCTTGAAAAATTGAATATTGTATTTGTTATATAATTCAGTTTTTATCAATTTATTCCAAAGTGCACCAAAAATTTTTCCTTCTAATATGTCGATAAGAATGCTATTGGCGGTTAAGCTTGAGGGCTTTTGTTTGATTAATTTTTGTTTTGAGTTTTTTTCTATGAAATAATCGGTTATAATAATATCACTGTTTGTTCTAATGGCTTCTTTGTACATATTTTCTAACATTGTTGGTTCAACCCAATCATCTGAATCTATATGGATTGTATATTTACCTTTTGCATGTAGTATACCAGTTTGTCTAGCTATTGCAACGCCTTCATTTTTTTTATGTATTACTTTAAAACGAGAGTCATTAGATATAAATTTATCGCATATTATTCCAGAATTATCTTTACTACCATCATCTATTAAAATAACTTCAAAATCTGGAAATGTCTGTTGAGATATACTGGTAAGACATTTAAGCAGTGTCTTTGCTGTATTATATATTGGCACAATAATTGATATTTCCATTTTTTATTATGAATGAAAAAATTACTAAAAGAAGTATAATTAGAGAGAAGTATTTTCTGATGCTAATCCTATCCAGTTGTTAGGGAAGATATCAGGTCTTTTATAATGCCACCATTTATATGGATAAATAACCAGTTTTGATTTAGGATTTAGTCTTGCGGCCCAATAACTGAAAGAAGAATTTGCTATAATATTTATTGGACAACAAGCCATTAGTAATAAATCCATATAACTGTCACTTCCTTGATTCCAATTGACATAACAGGCATTATTAATTTTGAAATTTTCTTCTACATATTCTATGTCATCAGAAAAAATGACATAGAATATATTTTCATATTTGTTATTTATGTATTTAATAGCTTCAGTATAATAGTATTTTGTACAAATATTGCCATAGATATTTGCAGCATTTAAATAGTCACCTCTTCTAAAGTGAATACTTACTAATAATTTGTTTTTATATTTTTTAATAAAATCTCTATTTGTAGTAGATAAATTGTTGAAATTTAATTCAATGCTATTAGGTGGCAAAGAATCTAAAAATATTTTATCAAAATAGTATCCTTTATATAGTAAATGTTTTATTGTACTTCCTTGATAAGAATCACTTGCGAGTTTTGGGAAATATCGTTTTATTATTTCTGCTAAATAATATATCCCGATAGGTGTATTTTTAAGTTTTACATTTTTTAAAACTTTATGAAGTTCTAGACCATAATGTTCATTTAACAGATTGGTAATGTAATATGGATATACTTTATGTGATTTGCTTTTTAAAAAAAGATAAAAAGCATATTGAAATATTTGATTCCCAAGTCCGGATTGAAATGTAACAATTTTCATTCTTATATTTTTTTCTTTAATAAATATATTATTCTGAGAAGTAAATCTCTAATAGGAAAAGGCAAAAATTTAAAGAAAAAAATTCGCTCTTCTTTATATTTAAATTTTACGTCTGTTTTACAATTTCTTGCTATATATTTTTTTTCTTTATTTGAATAGTGATTTTGGTATAATATATTGATTATAGAATGTATATGATAAGCGTATTGGTTATCTGTTTCTTTTTGAATATCTGAGTACATTTTAGAATTAAGTTGAGTTTTCCAGTATCTTTCTTGCTCAGCCGCTTCCTTTATAACAAAAGGATCTCTAATATTCGAAAGATTATTTTTAGATCTTACTCTATAATGATACCCAATTTTGTTTAAAATAGACATGCATTTGCAATTGAAATAGCATTGATAAGAAAAAATGTGGTCTTCAAGCCAATTAATATTGGTATCAAAATGGATCTTACCAATACATTCTTTTTTTATACACATATTCCATATAAAACTATAATAATGAGAGTTCTCTAATGCTTTATGAAAGTCCCACGTATTATAAAATTTAGCATTTAGAGTTGTACAGATTGTATTATTTGTATTGTTTTCGTATTCTTTTGTATATCCAATTTTAACTATATCTGAATTATTTAATTCTATTTCATTGATATATGTTTGGAATGTATTGTATTCTAAGTAATCATCACTATCTGCAAAAGTGATAAATTCGCCTTTTGATGCATCGAGGCCTGTATTTCTTGCTTTACTTACTCCCTCATTATTCTTATGTATAACGCGAATACGTTTATCTTTAGTAGAGTATTCGTCACATATAATAGGAGATGAATCAATGCTTCCATCGTTTACTAAAATTAGTTCCCAGTTTGTATATGTCTGTTTTAAAATGCTCTCAATACATTGTTTGAGGTATTTTTCGCTATTATAGACAGGTACAATTATTGAAATTTTTTTATTCATTTTTTTTCTATACTTATATGAATGTTAGTTTTAATGAAAGATGTTTAAAACTTTTTGTTTTATGATTTGCTTAACATCATTATTTAAAGAAAAAATAAACATTAAAATTGTTATATTAAGTACAGATAAAGTGCAAACAACCAAAAAACGTATAATCCCATCAGGCATGTAATATTTAATTATGGCTGGAATAATAAAAGCAATAATTATAAGAAAAAAATTCTTTAAAAAAATATTTGTAAAATATTGTTTTGCAGGGAATCCGGTATAATGTTTTAGTATTTTGAGATTTATTATGAAATGTATTAATGCAGGAATTGATCCAACAAAATAAATGGTTGGAGGGTACCATTGTAATTTGAGGACGAAATACACTAAGGGTAAATTTATGAGATAAATAGGAATTCCATATAAATTCATAGATTTTACTTTTCCGGTTGCAACAATTCCTTGGTCTATCATATTATTTGAGTAGCTTATAATGCTACAAATAAGACTTATCTTAATAAAATCAGATGTATACTGGGGAACTTCTGTAAGCCATAATTTTAATACATAATCTATTTCTAGAACAACAGGAACGCAAAACAGACCTAGCATAAAAATGGTTAACTGTGAAATGTTGAATATTAATTTTTCGAAGTGGACCTTATCGTCGCATGCAAAATATTTAGTAAGTTGAGGAATAGCCGCAACTTGAAAATTTCCTATAAACTGATTTATAGTGAATGAGACTGTATCAGCTAATCCTCTAGCAGCATTCATAGCTGTGTTAAAAAAAAGATTTAATAAAATGTTATTCCCTTGTCCGTTTAATACTACGACGAAATTTCCAAATGCACTCCATCCTGAAAATATCATCATTTCTTTACATAGTTTTTTATCTAATCTAAATGATAAATGGCATTCTTCAAAATGTTTAATACAATAGGTCCGATAAATAATAATACTTGTAATTGAAACAATTGCGCATAAAATAGAATATACAATTAGTTTGTCATATGGTATATAGATGAGTAAAAAGAGGATAGCTATTTTAGCAGTAACATCAAAAATACTCATATAAGCATACATATTAAATTTTTCGTGTGTTGTTACTACAGCCATAAATGGGGTTTGAGTTATTCCCATGAATGTCGTAAATACAGAAATTTGAAATACTATATTAGCTGCCCATAATCGATTTGGTTCTATATTTAGTCTTGAATTCAAAAACCATAAACCTATAGATTCCAATGCAATTACGACAATTAGGGCAATTATGAAATGTATAATAAAGGCCGTATTAAATGTTGCTTTAGTTTTGTTGCTATCATTTAATCCTAAACTATATGCTAAAAATCTTCGTGTGCTCCCCGCTAACATACTTTCTATGACTTTAAAAGAAGAAACAAACCCAGCAACAAGATTATTTAGTCCGTAGTCTGCAACTCCTAACTTATCTAATACAATGCGGGTTGTGAAGAAGCTAAGTCCCATCATTATGAGCATGCGAATGTATAGATAAATGGTGTTTTTTAAGATACGTTTGTTGTTCTCTTCCATGTAATAATTTTTGTGTATTGACTTATGTAATATTTAACTGCTGATTTATTATATAATGTTATATCCACTATCTTTTATTATTCCCAATTTATTTAAAAATAAACGTATTATTCGTTTTGATCTTCCCCATGCAGTCATATTTTCAAATATAGGGAATTTGTAATTTTTCCAATCTGTTTTATTAAGATATAATTTATAAAGCTTTTTGTATGGATGTTGGCAATCTTTGAACCAAGGTTTTATAGGACTTGCAAAATGTATTATACCCGGAAATCTTTTTGCTTCTTTTAATTGTGGTAAATATTTAGGGAAAATTTTAGGTTTTCTATTAAAATAGAAATTAGTCATATTCCATTTAATGGGAATAATCTTAATTTTATCTTTAAAGTATATAGCAATAATATCTTGTTCATTAGTAATAATGTAAGAAATAGATTGGGTAAAATTGAGAATAGGTTTATCTTTTTCAAGCTCTTTCCATTTTTGAACATCACAAACCATTACTCCAGAATTTATGTAAACATCTGTCTGTTTTAATCCTAATTTCTCTTTAATCTTAATACAATCTGGTATATCTTCTGCTGCGGCTATTATGGCATCATTTAAATCAATATTATATAATGGTGCAATATCAGTATTGATTATCATATCTACATCAAGAAATAAACATCTATCTGCATCGCTAGGAAGTAATTGAGGAATTAATAGTTTAAGATACATTATTGTATTCCATTGACCAACTGGTAGATTTGAAAGTTCATTGGTGGAATAGGTTTTACATATGAGCTTTGCGTGATATTGCATGCAAAGACTTTGTAAACTTTTTTCTGTGCCTGTTTTTATACCTGTAGTAAATAGGTAAATATTAAAGTTTTTATTAGTATTGTTTTCAAAAAGAGAACATAACATGACTGCTGTATGCTGTATATAGTTCTCATCTGACACACAAACTATATTGTATATTTTATTTGTCATACTTTGTAATAAAAGGTTTCATGTTTTGATAACATTCTTGCATAGAAGTTCTAGCAATATTTCTAGAATATTTCAATGAGGTGATGGCCTGAATCCATTCTTGTTTGTTGTTTACTACATTAAAATTTTCCAGTCTTTTATCAGAGTGGTATGGATTATACGTGATAATTAAGGACTTCTTTAACCCTTCTGCATCCGTTATAGTGGATAGTCCTACACAATAGTTTAATCGGTCTTGACGAAGAGGGCAAACAAGAGCTTTTGCATTTGCCATTTCTTTAACCATCATAGGATAGACATCTCCTGAATTTTGAGTAATAATGACTTCTATGTTAGGAATTGATGCACATTTTTCTGCTAAATCTGTGTAATCATTTCCTGCGTGTGATTGGGCAGTTATAATTTTTAAGGGAGCTTTTGTTTCTTTAAAAACGTCAATGAGCAGATCAAAATCTCGATTCTCTTTCCCTGTAGATATGAAGTAGTTTCCATTTGATTTGGGTATTTTGTCATAAAATTCTGTATCGGATCCCCAACCAGGTTCGCTACATTTATTTTTACTTAAGTAACCTCCTTGTATTGTTTCTTCCATTGTTTTGGCTGAAAGAAAGAAACAGTGATTTAAAGCTTTTAGCAGAAAAGAATAGATAATGCCTGTTTTTCCAGACTTGGGTGTATGATGAAGATACGCTATAATTGGTTTTGTGATGATATGGATTCTTTTTAGGAATAAAAGTAAAAGATGATTCCGGATATTTAAATTGGGGACAAATATTAAATCTGGATTATATTTACGAACAAGTTTTAGGTCATTGAACAAAGCTGTAGTTTCTTTTTCCCAAATTACTTGATGACCGTCTTTTTCCATTTCTACAGCACCATAAAGCCAATGAGAAGGATTTCTCCCTTCTTTATATAGTTGGTATGTATGCGGAGTACCAATATATAGAATTTTCATATTATCTATCCTTATACATTGTTTCGTAATACTTTTGATAATCTCCCGAAGTCACATTATCCATCCAGGCCTGATTATTCAGATACCAGCGAACAGTCTTTTCAATACCTTCTTCAAACTGCAAACTCGGTTCCCAGCCTAATTCCTTTTGTAACTTCGTAGAGTCAATGGCATAACGCATATCGTGTCCCGGACGGTCGGTTACATAAGTAATCAGATCCATATCTTCTCCTTCCTTGCGTCCCAACAGACGGTCCACCGTCTTAATTACAACCTTGATGATATCAATGTTCTTCCATTCATTGAAACCGCCGATGTTGTAAGTTTCGGCAATTTTGCCGTTGTGGAAAATCACATCAATGGCGCGTGCGTGATCTTCTACATACAACCAGTCACGTACGTTTTCGCCTTTACCATATACCGGTAGCGGTTTGCGGTGACGGATGTTGTTGATGAACAGCGGAATCAGTTTTTCCGGGAACTGATAAGGACCGTAGTTGTTGGAACAGTTGGTTACAATGGTCGGCATGCCGTAGGTATCATGAAATGCACGTACAAAGTGGTCGCTGCTGGCCTTGCTGGCAGAGTAGGGGCTGTGCGGATTGTACTTGGTTGTTTCCAGAAAGAATTCTTCTCCGTAAGCCAGATGATGGGTTTCGGAAGAAGCCGTAGTAGTAAACGGCGGTTCGATACCTTCCAGATGTGTCATTTTCAGTGCTCCGTATACTTCATCAGTTGAAATATGATAGAAGCGTTTGCCTTCATATTTTTCCGGCAGACTTTCCCAATACACCTTGGCGGCCTGCAACAGGCTGAGAGTGCCCATTACATTGGTTCTTGCAAAGGTGAACGGATCCTTGATGCTGCGATCTACATGACTTTCCGCAGCCAGATGGATGATGCCGTCTATGTGATACTGCTGCATCAGTTCCAGCATCTTGTCATAATCACAGATGTCTGCCTTGACGAAAGTATAGTTTTCCTTGTTCTCGATGTCTTTCAAATTGGCCAGATTGCCTGCGTAAGTCAGTTTGTCCAGATTGATGATGTGACAGTCGGGATATTTGTTGACAAACAGGCGGACTACATGACTGCCGATAAATCCGGCTCCGCCGGTGATCAATATATTACGTTTGAATTCCATGATTATACGTTTTTTATTTGTCGAATGCACTTTTCTAAAGAATCTACCCAATATGGAACTTTGTAACCAAATGTCTCACGGAAATTTACTTTATCTAATACGGAATAGTGAGGACGTTTTACTTTGCTGGGAAATTCATTAGAGTGAATAGGATTAATTTTACATGAATGGCCAGCTAATCTGTTGATCATTTCTGTAAAATCGTACCAGGAGCATACTCCTTCATTACTGAAGTGATAGATCCCTTTCTGATCAATCATTTTACGATCAATAATCCATTCAATAGCTTCTGCCAGATCTCCGGCGTAGGTTGGAGATCCAACCTGATCAAAAACAACATTTAAGCTTTCTTTTTCTTTAGTCAGCTTGAGCATAGTTTTGAGAAAATTATTTCCCCAAACGGAATAAAGCCAGGCTGTACGAATTATGATATAATTACAACCAGATTTAACGATTGCATTTTCTCCATCTAATTTTGTTTGACCATATACACCTATGGGGCCAGTCATGTCTTGTTCCAAATAGGGGATATTATTTTCGCCATTAAATACATAATCAGTAGATATATGAATTAATGTTATATTATTATCTTTTGCAGCTTTAGCTAAGTATCCAACAGCTATATTATTAATTAAATTGGCTTTTTTGAAATCAGCTTCTGCTTGATCAACATTGGTGTATGCAGCACAATTTACAATAACATCTATTCCCTTATTCTTAATAAAGTCTTGAATTTCATCTTCTTTCGTGATGTCAAGCTCTTCTGCATCTGTAAAAATGTAATTATGCTTATCGGGTTGTGATACTCTTAGCATTTCATGTCCCAACTGTCCGTTGGCACCGGTAACTAATATATTCATCATTTTACTGACAATACTTCGGTAAATTTTTACCGAAAAATTAAATGTTAAACAATAGAACCGGCAAAAGCTGGTTCTTTAACACTAAAGAGGTCATTGAAATGTTGTCAAAAACGAATGGTTAAGCATGAAGAAATGTGCTGAAAAAGTAGGCTAACATGTTGATAATAAAGGTAAAAAGTATTGCATAATTCGTTGGTTTTTAGTAAATTAGAAGTCTCTGAACTCTTC
>ERZ859923.10-NODE-10-length-134550-cov-23.184289_pt1 | contig 134550 bp, 90 predicted proteins | sample MGYA00510116_ERZ859923 | MGnify/ENA primary metagenome ERZ859923 (study PRJEB30046, sample SAMN00715168) | human gut metagenome | study: EMG produced TPA metagenomics assembly of the A metagenome-wide association study of gut microbiota in type 2... | reverse complement strand
TTTCTGGCGGAGGATATTCTCCCACGGAATTCACGGAATTCACAGAAATTTCTGGCGGAGGATATTCTCCCACGGAATTCACGGAATTCACAGAAATTTCTGGCGGAGGATATTCTCCCACGGAATTCACGGAATTCACAGAAATTTCTGGTGGAGGATATTCTCCCACGGATTTCACAGATGCGCACAGATGGTTAGGCTGCGTAGGCTTCTGTGGGAAGATAGTTTGGTGGCTGCGTGGGTATGGCAGGGATGCCATACCCTCCTAATCTGTGCATATCCGTGCAATCTGTGGGAGAATACCTTGCGCCAGAAACTTCTGTGGGTTCTGTGGCTTCTGTGGGAAGATAGTTTGGTGGCTCCCTGATGAACAATCTTTGGGTGGAAAATAAAAAAATGGAATTAAATGGAATTGTTGTTTCGATTTTTTTTGTATCTTTGCCACGAGAATATCCTAATATAACTAACTAAAACAAATTAACAAAAAGCATGAAGAAAAAAGTACTTCTGTCTACACTTGCTATGGCTGCGTTCATGTCAGCTATGCCGAGTGTAAACGTTGTTGCTGCTGATGACAGCAAAGCAAGCGCAGTTTACGACTTCAGCGGTTTCAACGACGTGAATCTCATCAACCTTTTCTACAAGGTTTACCAAGATGGTCGTAAGTATCCTACTGAAGCAGAGTTCGCTGCAGCTGGTATCCAGCAGAGTGACATCGCCTTTATCCGTTCGCACGTGCGCAATAAGGGCATCATCGACCGCTCAGGTCGTCTTATCAAGGACACCTACGAGAAGCGTAACCTTTGGATGAATATTCCGATGGGCTTTGGCAAAGATGGTTCGGTTGGTCAACCGTCGAAGAACTTCGATAGCGATGTTTATTCGATGTGGAACTACACAAACATCTTCGGTTCTTGGAACCACGGATTCTTCTCTGCACCTGCAGCATGGACTGACGCAGCTCACAAGAACGGTTCTGACATCTACTCTGGTATCAAGTTCTTTGACACAACAGGCGGTCGTCCTGACGGAGCTGGCAGCTGGATTCTGTATTGTACAGAAAAGGACGCTAACGGCAACTTCAAGTATGTAGACGCTATCATCAACTGCTTGATGTACTTCGGCTTCGACGGTATCAACTACAACTGGGAGGATGCTGGCTACAACAAGACAGATATCGTGAATTTCCACCGCGCTCTCTGGAAGAAGGCTGCTGAGAACGGTTTCGACAACTACCACAGCGGTATCTACACCAGCCAGAGCTCTATCTCAGGCGCTATGCAGGCAAAGTGGCTGCTCGGCGACAAGGAAGGTCGTACACACGACTTGATGCTCAACTATTCGAGCGGTGACTTCTCTTATCAGCTCAGCAGTTCTGCTAAGGTGGCTATCGACGCTACCGGTTCTACAGACGGCATCTACGCAGGTATGTGGTTCGTAACCATGAACCGCGGTTGGAATCGTCTTAATGCAGACGACTATTCAAAGCAGATGAACATCTGTCTTTGGGGAGAGCACGCTTCAAGCCGTATCTGGTCGTACACATCTGGTCTTGATCCTCAAGATCGTCAGGCTAACTACCAATATATGATGGAGCGTTTGATGTCGGGTGGTAACCGCAACCCACTTGAGCGTCCGGCAGTAAGCGGCTCGGGTAACGACTGGGAGGTCGAAAGAGGCTCAAGCAATAAGCCACTGCAGGGCTTCGCAGGCTTGGCAACATGGATTCCGGAGCGTTCTTCTATCTTCGGCAACCTGCCGTTTGGCACAAACTTTAGCCTTGGTAATGGCGACCGCTATGCATACAAGGGAAAGAAAACAGCTGGCAAATGGTACAATATGGCTACACAGGACGTAGTTCCGACATATCGTTGGCTCGTTGTTAAGCCAGGCACACAGACCGTAAGCACCGATGTCGGCGCTACATTCACACACGCTGACCAGTATATCGGTGGTTCAAGTCTCTTGCTCACTGGTAAGGCTACTGCTGCAGGCACAGACGTAGTGCTCTACAAGACTGACCTCAACGTATCGGCAGGTAACCCGTTCGCTAAGATTGCTGTTAAGAGTGGTAAGGAGGGCACAAACGCTTCTTCGCTCTACGTAATCGTTCAGAAGGCTGACGGCTCATGGGTAGAGGCACCGGTAGGCAACGTAACAGGTGCTAACTGGCAGGAAGTGAAGGTGGCTCTCAACGGCGTTTCAAAGAGCGACGTCATCAAGCACATCGGTCTGCGTGTAAAGGGTAACGACAACGCTTACAAGATGTATGTAGGCAAGCTCGAAATCAACGACGACGTTAAGGCTACACCGGCTGCAATCAAGAACCTCACTGTAGAGGTGAAGGAAGAGACAAAGACATCGCTCACAGCAAAGGTATTCTGGGGCGTAGACGCAAAGGCTCAGAAGCGTGCTGCATGGGATCTCGTTTACAACGACGAGGCAAACATCGATCACTTCGAGGTGCTCTATAAGAACGGCGAGAACGGTAAGGTTTCTGAGGTTGGTCGCACAACAACTTGGGCTACACTCGTTAACGATATTCAGCTCGAAGCTACAGATGAACCGTACATCGGCGTACGTTCAGTGTCTACCGACTTGAAGACTTACTCATCAGTAGAGTGGGTGAAGGTGACACGTGGCGATATTGCTTCGTTGCCAGAGGCAAATCCTGAAAGCTATCCTATCAGCCAGATGAACCCGGACTGCGACGGTGCAGGTATTGCTCGTCAGCAGCGTTATGTGACCGATGTAACAACAACGGGTGCGGATCAGAATCTGGATTATCACACAGATCATCCGGTGGCTGACGGCTCACAGTATGACGATCAGACTGCTCGTGTGCTTAAGGTTAAGCAGGGTCAGAAGGTGAAACTCCATGTAAAGTGCTTTGATTCGTCAAATAGTACATGGGAAGGTTCTAAGAAAGTTGATGGCTTGCGCTACTGCTTCGCAGGTGGTTGGATTGACTTCAACGGTGACTACAACTTCTATCCTAAGACCATGAAGGAAGATCCTGCTAATGGCGAGATGTTGTTCTTTGCTGGTACAATTCGTCAAGCTACCCCTCAATTCGAAACAACAGGTATCGACTGCGAATTCACTATTCCATCAGACGCTAAGCCAGGTTCGAGCCGTTTGCGCATCGTATTCTCTGACGCATGGTTTGCAGGCGACTTCCTCCCGTCAGGTCTCCACAACAAGGGCTTCTCAATGGATTTCAGTGTAGAGATTACAGGTAACAACCCAGGACGTAAACCTGCAGCTGACATCCACGATCAGGGCGTAGCTGACGAGCCTGAAAACCTCACTGGTGGTGTTGTTGACGCTATCAACTCTGCAAGCCAGGGCGTTTCTAAGGTAGAGGCAGCTGATGGCAAGTTCAGCTTCCAGAACGTAGAGAAGGCTTGGATATACGATGCAAGCGGTGTACTCGTGAAGTACCTCGTTAACCCGACATCGTTCGACGCTCAGCAGCTTGCTTCAGGCGTTTACCTCGTGAAGATGCAGAACGGCAACATCATCCGTTCGCAGAAGCTCGTGAAGTAAAAGCCCCTCCCAACCCTCAAGCCCCTCCCAACCCTCCCCGTCGGGGAGGGCTAAGGATAGCTTAAAGAGGCTTGGTTCGGCTTAGCTTTTTCGGCTTATAAAGGCTTAAGAAGGCTTAGTTCGGCTTAAACGCTGCCTTATACAGGCTTAGGCAAAACAACAATAAAAGGCGCAACCGCACGGGTTGCGCCTTTTTTCATAGCAAAACTGCGCATTTGTTTGTTTTTCTCATCGCAAAAGTGTAGTTTTGCAGAATAAACCCTAATAGAACAGCTATCAATAGGGGCACCATGTTGAAGACATCTTCAGCAAGCCCGAAGCAAAAAGCAAAGACTATGAATAAAACAGTAATTCTAACGCTTACAGCAGCAGCCTTGCTGTCGACAACCGACGCTGTGGCACAGTTGAAATATCCGGCAACGGCGAAGGACAACACCGTTGACGAGTACTTCGGAGAGAAGGTGGCAGACCCGTATCGCTGGTTGGAGAACGACACAAGCGCAGCTACGGCGGAGTGGGTGAGAGAGGAGAACCTCGTGAGCCGGAAATATCTCGACAATATACCCATGCGCAAGGCGATACTGAAGCGCCTGAAGGAGACCGCTAACTACGAGAAGCGCGGCATGACATTCGAGCGCGGCGGCAAGTGGTACGCCTACCGCAACGACGGACTGCAGAACCAGGCGGTGCTCTACCAGATGGACAGCTACGACGCGCCCGTCAGCGAATGGCGCGTGTGGCTCGACCCGAACACGCTGAGCACCGACGGCACGGTGGCACTGAAGAGCACCACGTTCTCGCACGACGGCAAGTATATGTCGTATGTCATCTCGCGTAACGGATCGGACTGGGAGGAGATATACGTGAAGGACGTGGCGACGGGCAAGACGCTCGACGACCACATCGTGTGGGCGAAGTTCACGAAAGCCACATGGGTGGGCAACGGCTTCTACTATAGTGCGTACGACGCGCCCGAGAAAGGCAAGGAGACATCAGCCAAGAACGCCGTGCAGAAGATATACTACCACCGCATAGGTACACCGCAGAGCGACGACCGCCTGTTCTATCAGAACCCGTCGCAGCCGCTGCGCTTCTATGAGGTGAGCGTGAACAAGGAGGAGACCGTGATGTACCTCACTGAGGCAGGCATGGACAACGGCAACAACCTCTATGTGCGCGACATGACGCAGCCCGATGCACAGTTCATACAGATGTGCTCCGACCCACAATATATATATACGCCTGTGGAGACCGTTGGCAACCGCATGTACATACTCACAAACGCCGGTGCACCGAAGTACCGTCTCATGGTGGCAGACGTGAGCAATCCGGGCTACGCCGACTGGAAAGAGCTGGTGGGCGAGGGCGAGAGCGTGCTCGAGGACGTTACGTTCACCGCTGACAACCGCATGATACTGCAGTACGCCAAGGACAACTGCAACCAGCTTTACGTGTACGACACCGACGGCAACCGACTCAGCGAGATTGAGCTGCCCACGTTTGGCACAACATCCGTGAGTGGTGCACGCGGACAGAAAGAATTGTTCTACTCGTTCACATCGTACACCACACCTGGTGCCATCTACAGCTACGATATGGCTACGGCGAAGAGCACGCTGCTGTCTACGCCGAAGCTCGCATTCCGCACACAGGACTACGTCACGGAGATGCTTTTCTACACCTCGAAGGACGGCACACGTGCTCCGCTCTTCATCACGCACAAGAAGGGGCTGAAGTTGAACGGCAAGAACCCGCTGCTGCTCTACGGCTACGGCGGCTTCAACGTGACGTACAAACCACACTTCCTGTCGAACATGATTCCGTTCATGGAGCGCGGCGGCGTATATGTTCACGCTGTGCTGCGCGGTGGCGGTGAGTATGGTGAGCAGTGGCACGTGGCAGGCACGAAGCTGCAGAAGCAGAACGTGTTCGACGACTTCATCTCGGCTGCCGAATTCCTTATTGATAAGGGCTACACCTCGAAGGACTATCTCGCCATACAGGGCGGAAGCAACGGCGGACTGCTCGTCGGAGCCTGCATGACGCAGCGCCCCGACCTCTTCCGTGTCTGCCTGCCCGCAGTGGGCGTTATGGATATGTTGCGCTATCATAAGTTCACCATCGGCTGGAACTGGGCACCCGACTACGGCACATCGGAGGATTCGAAGGAGATGTTCGAGTATCTCAGAGCCTACTCGCCGCTTCACACGCTGAAGCCCGGCGTGCATTATCCGGCTACGCTCGTCACCACAGCCGACCACGACGACCGCGTGGTGCCAGCCCACTCGTTCAAGTTCGCGGCACGCCTGCAGGAGTGTCAGGGCGGTACGGCTCCGGTGCTCATCAGTATCGGCGTGAACGCCGGACACGGCGGAGGAAAGCCGTTGGCAAAACGACTCGAAGAGACTGCAGATGCCATCAGCTTCACGCTCTGGAACATGGGTGTGAAGAAATAATGGAATAAGGCAAGAGAGAACACGCCCGACAGGGCATAAAGAACAAACAGAGAGAAAAAGCAGGATATGGTACCACAGGAATATCAGAAGTTCTACTTGAAAGACGTGACGTTCGTCAATCTGATGATGCGTCGCATATACAACGTGCTCATCGTGGCAAACCCCTACGACGCGTTCATGCTCGAGGACGACGGACGCGTGGAGGAGAAGATATACAACGAGTATGTGGAGCTCGGTCTGCGCTATCCGCCTACGTTCACACAGGTGAGCACCACGGAGGAGGCGCGACAGGTGCTACGTACAATGCACATCGACCTCGTAATCTGTATGCCAGGCAACGCCGACAACGACGCGTTCAGCGTGGCACGTGACATAAAGGCGGAGTTCCCACATATGCACTGCATAGTGCTCACGCCATTCTCGCATGGCATCACGAAGCGCATGGAGAACGAAGACCTCTCCATCTTCGACTACGTGTTCTGCTGGCTCGGCAACACCAACCTCATTCTCTCCATTATCAAGCTGATAGAGGACAAGATGAACCTTGAGCACGACATCGACGAGGGTGGCGTGCAGATGATATTGTTGGTGGAGGACAGCATACGCTTCTACAGCTCCATACTGCCCAACCTCTACAACTACATACTCGCGCAGAGCAAACGCTTCTCTACCGAGGCGCTCAACCGCCACGCTGCTTCGCTACGTATGCGTGGCAGACCGAAAGTGGTGTTGGCACGCAACTATGAGGAGGCAATGGCACTCTACGAACGCTACTCGGACAACGTGCTCGGCGTGATTAGCGACGTGCGCTTCCCCATACACGGCGTGAAGGACAGCGAGGCGGGTCTGAAGTTGATGCGCGAGATAAGAAAGACCGACCCCTACCTGCCGCTGATACTCGAAAGCTCGGAGTCGGAGAACCGCGCAAAGGCAGAGGCGGAAGGCTTCCGCTTCGTAGATAAAAACTCGAAGAAGATGTCGCTCGACCTGCATAAGATGCTCGAGGAACACCTCGGCTTCGGCGACTTCATCTTCCGCGACCCGAAGACAAAGGCGGAGATAATGCGCATCCACTCGCTGAAGGAGCTGCAGGACAATATCTTCAAGATTCCCGACGACTCGATGCTCTACCACATCTCGCGCAACCACATGAGCCGCTGGCTGTCGGCGCGTGCCATCTTCCCCGTGTCGATGTTTCTGAAGACCGTGACGTGGGAGCGACTGAAGGATATCACAGCCCACCGCGAGATTATCTTCGATGCCATCGTGCAGTACCGCCACATGAAGAATATCGGCGTTGTGGCGGTGTTCGACCGCATGAAGTTCGACGCTTACTCGCACTTCGCACGCATCGGCGAGGGTTCGCTCGGCGGAAAGGGTAGAGGTTTGGCGTTCCTCGACAACATCATCAAGACACATCCCGAATTCAACTCGCTGGAGGGAGCCACTGTGCAGATACCGCGCACCGTGGTACTCTGTACCGATGTGTTCGACCAGTTCATGGTGCAGAACAATCTCTACCAGATTGCGCTCAGCGATGCCTCGGACGACGACATACTGCGCCACTTCCTGCGTGCGCAGCTGCCCGACTCGCTAATAGCCGACTTCTTCACGTTCTTCGAGGCAGTGAAGAGTCCGATAGCCATACGCTCGTCGTCGCTGCTCGAAGATGCCCACTACCAGCCCTTCGCCGGCATCTACTCTACGTACATGATTCCGTACCTCGACGACAAGTATGCCATGCTTGAGATGTTGGCGTGCGCCATAAAAGGTGTCTATGCCTCGGTCTACTATCGCGACTCGAAGGCTTACATGACAGCCACGAGCAATGTCATCGACCAGGAGAAGATGGCGGTGATACTGCAGGAAGTGGTGGGCAAGCAGTTCGACGGACGCTACTACCCGAACATATCGGGCGTGCTACGCTCGCTCAACTACTACCCAATAGGCGACGAGCGTGCTGAGGATGGCATCGCCTCGCTCGCGCTGGGCTTGGGCAAGTATATCGTCGACGGCGGACAGACGCTGCGCGTGTCGCCATACCATCCGCACCAGGTGTTGCAGACCTCCGAACTGGAGACGGCACTGCGCGAGACGCAGACACGCTTCTATGCTCTCGACACGCAGCATGTGGGCAACGACTTCAAGGTGGACGACGGTTTTAATATCCTAAATCTGAAGGTGAAGGAGGCGGAGCGCGACAACTCGCTCAATTTTATCGCCTCGACCTACGACCCCTACGACCAGGTGATACGCGACGGACTGTACGAGGGTGGCAGAAAGGTGATATCGTTCGCCGGAGTGCTGCAGCAGGGCGTGTTCCCACTGCCCGAGCTGCTGCAGATGTCGATGCGCTTCGGTGCAGAGGCTATGCGCCGACCGGTGGAGATAGAGTTTGCATGTAACCTCAACGCCGACCGCACAGGGTCGCTCTACCTGCTGCAGATACGCCCCATTGTCGACCAGAAGCAGATGCTCGACGAAGACCTTGCGGCGATACCCGACGACCGCTGTCTGCTGCGCTCGCACAACTCGCTCGGGCATGGTGTGACGGAAGACGTGACCGACGTGGTGTACGTGAAGACCGACGACCGCTTCTCGGCTGCCAACAACCCGACGATAGCACGCGAAATAGAAAAACTGAACAAGGAATATCTCGACCGCGGCACAAACTACGTGCTTGTGGGTCCGGGCAGATGGGGTTCGAGCGATTCGTGGTTGGGCATACCCGTGAAGTGGCCGCATATATCGGCAGCGCGTGTCATCGTGGAGGTGGCGCTGAAGAACTACCGCGTAGACCCAAGTCAGGGCACTCACTTCTTCCAAAATCTCACATCGTTCGGTGTGGGCTACTTCACCATCGACGAAAACCGCAACGATGGCTGCTTCCACAAGGCTGCGCTCGACGCAATGCCGGCTGTAGAAGAAACAGAACACGTGCGCGTGGTACGCTTCGAGAAAGGACTAAGAATAATGATGGATGGAAAGAAAGGTGAAGGAGTGATTGCCGCTATATGATAAAGCGGTGCCCATAGGGGGTGCAGCAGTCTCTGCTGCACCAACCAAGCAGTTGGTACACTTCTTGGTTGGTGTGTTTCTTGGTTGGTGCGTTTCTTGGTTGGTGCAGTTCTTGGTTGGTTGGTGCACTTCTTGCTCTGGCAAGCGGCAAAGCCGAGCGGAGACAAGTGCACCCCCTGGGGCGTGGTCGGCTTACTTAACAGCGATACACTCCACCTCGACCAAAGCGTTCTTCGGCAGAGTTTTCACTGCGACTGCAGAGCGAGCCGGGAACGGCTGTGAGAAGAATTCGGCGTAAACCTCGTTCATGGCAGCAAAGTCAGCCATGTCGCTGAGGAATACAGTAGTCTTGACAACATGCTGCAGGTCGGTACCTGCTTCCTCGAGGATGTGCTTAGCGTTGGTGAGCGACTGGCGTGTCTGCTCCTTTACGCCGCCCTCTGCGAATGCACCTGTTGCAGGGTCGATAGGCAGCTGACCCGATGCGAATACCATGCCGTTAGCCCCTACAGCCTGTGAGTACGGACCGATAGCTGCTGGGGCTTTCTCTGTGTTAATCTGTTTGTTCATAGTTCTTTTGGGTTTAAAATGTTATTGTTAGTCTTTTTTACTTTAGTATGAGGCATTAGGGGGTACACTTGTCTCAAGTGCACCAACCAAGTTAATGACACATTCTATTCAGTTGGTCTGTTCGGTTGGTGCACATCTTGGTCGGTTGGTGCACTTGAGACAAGTGCACCCCCTACAAGTGCCCCCTACTTCTTCCTGCTGCAAAAGTACACTAAAAACTGGAGAAAACGAAACTTTTGTGCTTGTTAAATAATTCTAAATATTCGTTGCTGCTTATCGTATCTCACTTCTATATAATAAAAAATGTGTAATTTTGCAGACCGATTATTGGGGGATACACTTAGAGTCCCCTGCATGAGGGTGTTAATAGCGTTTGTCGAAAAGGCCAGACGGCGTGGTTAGTGAATCGCTCGTGCAAGAAAAATAAATGTTTTTTAGTAGTAATATTTTAATTAAAAAAATGAACACTTTAAGTTACAAGACTATTTCCGTTAACAAGGAAACAGCTAAGAAGGAGTGGGTGGTTATCGATGCCACAGACCAGGTTGTAGGTCGTCTCTGCTCTAAGGTAGCAAAGCTCATCCGCGGAAAGTACAAGCCTACTTTCACTCCGCACGTAGACTGCGGTGACAACGTTATCATCATCAACGCTGCTAAGGCAGTTTTCACAGGTAAGAAGGAAACTGACAAGGTCTACACACGTTATACTGGCTATCCTGGTGGACAGCGCTTCAACACTCCGGCAGAGCTCCGCAAGCGTCCGGACGGTATGGACAAGATTATCCGTCACGCTGTGAAGGGTATGCTCCCGAAGGGTCCGCTCGGTCGTCGTCTTCTCGACAACCTCTATATCTATGACGGTACAGAGCACAAGCACGAGGCACAGCAGCCGAAGGCTATCGATATTAACCAGTATAAATAAAGCATAAGACATGGAAATGATTAATGCAATTGGTCGCCGTAAGAGTGCCGTAGCTCGTGTATATCTCACAGAGGGCACTGGTAAGATCACTATCAATAAGGAAGAACTCACAAAGTATTTCCCATCAGCAATCCTGCAGTACGTTGTTAAGCAGCCGCTGCTCCTGCTCGGTGTGGAAGAGAAATATGACATCAAGGTAAACCTCGACGGTGGTGGCTTCACAGGTCAGAGCCAGGCTCTTCGCCTCGCTATCGCTCGCGCACTCGTTAAGGTTAACGCTGAGGACAAGAAGACTCTCAAGGTACAGGGTTTCCTCACACGCGACGCTCGTGAGGTTGAACGTAAGAAGCCGGGTCAGCCGAAGGCACGCCGTCGCTTCCAGTTCAGCAAGCGTTAATATCAAACAGTCTTGGTGTCTTTCTATGCTGCTGCTTGATGCGGCGGCTTAGAATGCTCCGGACAACGTTTAGCATCCAAACTCGCGAGACCGAACATTCGTTACTCGTGGGCTGGTTCAATTCAACTCAAAGGAAAGTAAACAATTTTAACAAACAAAGAAAATGTCAAGAACTAATTTTGACCAGTTGTTAGAGGCAGGCTGTCACTTTGGCCACCTCCGTCGTAAGTGGAATCCAGCAATGGCTCCTTATATCTTCATGGAGCGCAATGGTATTCATATCATCGATTTGCACAAGACCGTAGCTAAGGTTGACGAGGCTGCAGAGGCTCTCAAGCAGATCGCAAAGTCAGGCAAGAAGATCCTGTTCGTCGCTACTAAAAAACAAGCTAAGGACGTAGTTGCTGAGAAAGCAGCGAGCGTAAACATGCCTTACGTTATCGAGCGTTGGCCGGGCGGTATGCTCACCAACTTCCCGACAATCCGCAAGGCTGTTAAGAAAATGGCGAACATCGACAAGCTCATGAACGACGGTACATTCTCAAAGCTCTCTAAGCGTGAGCTTCTGCAGGTGACACGTCAGCGCGCTAAGCTGGAGAAGAACCTCGGTTCTATCGCTGACTTGACTCGCCTCCCGAGCGCTTTGTTCGTTGTCGACGTGATGAAGGAGAACATCGCAGTGCGTGAGGCTAACCGCCTCGGTATCCCTGTGTTCGCTATGGTCGACACCAACTCTGACCCACGCAACATCGACTACATCATCCCAGCTAACGACGACGCTAAGGATTCTATCGACGTAGTTCTCTCAGCTTGCTGCGGTGCTATCGCAGAAGGTCTTGAGGAGCGCAAGGTAGAGAAGGCTGACGAGAAGGCTGCTGCTGAGCAGAAGGAGGGCAAGGCTCCTCGCAAGGCTCGCAAGGAAGAGGCTGAGGCTGCTGAGTAAGCAACTATAATACATATAAATCGGAAATTCTTTAATTCGTAAATCAAGATTTTGGAATGGAGAATTTCCGATTTTTAGGTTAAAAAGCAATCAATCATCAATAATTAATAATTAATTAATAACTTAAGAAAAATGGCTGTTTCAATTGAAGACATCAAGAAACTTCGCGCTATGACAGGTGCTGGTCTTGCAGACGTAAAGAAGGCTCTGACAGAGGCAGAAGGTGATTTCGATAAGGCAAAGGATTTGCTCCGTGAGCGTGGACTCGCTATCGCTGCAAAGCGTTCTGACCGCGAGACATCTAACGGTTGCGTACTCGTTAAGAAGGTAGGCAGTTTCGCTGCTATCATCGCTCTCAAGTGTGAGACTGACTTCGTGGCTAACGGTGCTGACTTCATCAAGCTCACATCTGATATCCTCGACGCTGCTATCGCTGCTAAGGCTCAGACTCTCGACGAGGTTAAGGCTTTGGCTCTCGGCGAGTCTGACGTTCAGGCTGCTGTTACAGCACGCTCAGGCATCACTGGCGAGAAGATGGAGCTCGACGGCTACTGCGTACTCGAGGGTGAGAACGTAGAGGTTTACGACCACATGAACAAGCACACTCTCTGCACAATGGTGCAGCTCAACAAGGAGAACGCTGAGGTAGGTCACAAGATCGCTATGCAGGTAGCTGCTATGAAGCCGCTCGCACTCGACGAAAGCTCAATCTCTGAGGATATGAAGAACGAGGAGTTCAAGGTAGCTGTTGAGAAGACTAAGGAAGAGCTCGTAGAGAAGGCAGTGAACGCTGCTCTCCACAAGGCTGGTCTCAACCCGAACCACTTCGATTCTGAGGATCACATCGAGTCTAACCAGGGCAAGGGCTGGATCACAGCAGAGGACGTAGCTAAGTTCCGCGAGATCAAGGAGACTGTAGGCGCTGAGGCTACAGCTAAGCTCAACCCGACAATGATTGAGAACATCGCTAAGGGTCGCGTTGCAAAGTTCCTCAAGGAGGTTTGCCTCGTTAACCAGGAGTTCCAGTTCGGCGACGAAGCTAAGCAGAACGTTGCTGGCTATCTCAAGTCTCAGGACAAGGATCTGAAGATCGTTGCTTACAAGCGCTTCACTCTTGCTGCTGAGTAATTAGAGAAATCAATTACGCATAATTAATATTGGAGCCGTAGAGGGTGAATAGCCTTCTGCGGCTTTTTAATTTTCATTGCTTATGAAGATATTTGCTGTAGGTATGAACTACCTCGAACACAATAAAGAGCTGCATGGTGCGTTATATAAACCAGAGGAGCCCGTTATCTTTACAAAAGCCGACTCGGCACTGCTGAAGGATCACAAGCCCTTCTTCATCCCCGATCACCTCGGACGCATCGACTATGAGACAGAGCTTGTTGTGCGCATTTCGCGCCTCGGCAAGACTATCTCTGAGCGTTTCGCTCCGCGTTATTACGATGCCGTGACGGTGGGCATCGACTTCACCGCACGCGAGTTGCAGAAGAAGTTGCGCGCCGAGGGTAAGCCGTGGGAACTGTGCAAGGGCTTTGATGGTTCGGCTGCGATAGGCGACTGGGTGCCGTTGGAGAAGTTCCGCGACGTGCAGGCAATCCATTTCCACCTCGACATCAACGGCAAGACCGTGCAGGAGGGATGCACCAGCGACATGCTCTATCGTGTAGACGAGCTGATCGCGTACATCTCGCAGTTCTTCACGCTGAAGACCGGCGATATTCTATTCACTGGTACACCCGCAGGCGTGGGTCCGGTGAACATCGACGACAAGCTGGAGGGCTACCTTGAAGACCGCAAAGTGCTGGAGTTCAGCTGCAAGTAGAACTGCAGGGGAAGTTCTCCCACAGAATACACAGATGTCACGGAAGGGACTGCTAAGATATTCTTCCACAGATGTCACGGAAGGGATTGCTAAGATATTCTCCCACAGATGTCACAGATGTACACAGATATATGAGGGTATGGCATCCCTGCCATGCCCACGCAGCCATCCAAACTTCTGTGGGTTCTGTGAATTCCGTGGGTGTACTTACACCAAACATCTGTGTTCATCCGTGAAATCCGTGGGAGTATAAACGTTCTTGTAGAACACACGGCACTATCCGTTGGATAACGCGGTTCCTAACACTTGTGGAAACAAATAAAGAAAAGACATGAAATTACGCCATACCATATTAATGCTGCTGACAGTCTGCGCGGTGCTACCCGCAAGTGCCCAGCAGTTCTTCCATCTCACAGCCGATGAGCTGCGTGTCGATACCTTGTACGCACCGCAGTTCACACACGTCACGCCTCTGCCCGAAGCGTGGCGCGACTCCGTGTACACCGTCAGCGTTGTCTATCCTGAGTATGCGGATATGCGAGCTACGGATGTGGCGAACTACAAGCGCATCGAGAGCGAGCTGCCCGACGCAGAGCCACGTGTGGAGACTCACATGACGTACGACCGCAAGCGAGCATCGCTCCTCACCACAGTCAACCCCGTGGTGTACCGCGACGGACGCTACAGGCAGCTCGTGAGTTTCATGTTGCGCTGCGAGGCACGTGCCAAGGACGACGTGCACCGCAAGGCGGCGTTGAGCGCAGGAGCCGTGCGTGCCGATGCTCAGGTGAACGTGTGGGACACGCTGCCTGCGGCGAAACGCTATGCTCGGCAGAGCGTGCTGCGCGAGGGACGTTGGGCGAAGATAAGTGTGGCAGAGTCGGGCATTCATCAGCTCACCTCGGCACTCGTGCGTCAGGCAGGCTTCACCGACATTAATAAGGTGAAGATATATGGATATGGCGGAAATCTAATCAACGAGACACTCGAAGCGAAAGACCTCGTGGAGCAGGACGACCTGAAGGAAGTGCCCACCTGCGAGGTGGATGGCAAGCGACTCTTCTACGCTCGCGGTCCAGTGTCGTGGGAGACCGAAACTGCCGAACGCCGAACGCGCAACTACTACTCAAACTATGGCTATTACTTCCTCACCGAGGACACATCGTCTGAGCCTGCGAAGGTAGACTACGACACGTTCGTCGCTTCGTTCTACCCCTCACCCGACTTCTATCACGACCTGCACGAGCAGGATGGCTACTCATGGTACAAGGGTGGACGCAACTTTTTCAGTGCGCAGCAGGTATCGCAAGGCTCATACACGACTGTCGACATCCCCGAGAACCCCAACGCCACGAAGGGCAATCTCTACGTTGTGGTAACGTCGAGCAACTACTGCAAGGTGCAAGTGGAGTACAACGACTCCATCGTGGGCACGTTGCAGACCTCTAACTCCAACAATAGTTACATCTACGGCTGCGAGAGTCGTGGCACCTACCGCGTACCAGCTGTGAAGGGCACGGCGAAGGTGAAACTCTCGGTGCTTAGCGGTTCTAATCCGATGCGCCTCGACATGGTGTCGATGGCGTGGAACAAGCCGCGCCCACTGCCCGACCTCAAAACTGCTACCTTCCCCGTACCTAATTACGTGTACAACATAATGAACCAGAACCACCATGCCGACCCACAAGCCGACTTGGTGATTATCATACCTACGTCGCAGAAACTGCTGAAGCAGGCGCAGCGACTGAAGGCGTTCCACGAGCAGCACGACTCTATGACGGTGAACCTTGTGCCTGCCGACGAACTCTATAACGAGTTCTCGAGTGGTACCCCCGATGCTTCGGCGTACCGCCGCTACATGAAGATGCTCTACGACCGTTCCACTGGCGAGAACGACCGTCCGAAGTACTTGTTGCTCTTCGGCGACTGTCTGTGGGACAACCGCATGATTACATCTCACAACACGGGTAAAAGCACCGACGACTATCTCTTAGCGTTCGAGAGCGAGAACTCATACGACCGTCGTGTCTGCTACATCGACGACAGTTTCCATGCTATGCTCGACGACGGCGAAGGTTTGAAGCCGATGTATGTCGACAAACTCGACATCGGCGTGGGACGCTTCCCCGTAGTGAGCGATGCGGAGGCGAAGATAATGGTGGACAAGACCATCAACTACGCCGAGAATAGCAACGGCGGTTCGTGGCAGAATACGATAATGTTCATGGGCGATGACGGCGATAGCAATCTGCACATGAAGGATGCCAATCTTGTGGCTAACCAAGTGGCAGCGGCACATCCGCAGTATGTCGTGAAGAAGGTGATGTGGGATGCCTACAAGATGCAGGCTGGTGCCGCGGGCAATAGCTATCCCGAGGTGACGAACGTCGTAAAGAAGCAACAGCAGCAGGGCGCACTCATCATGGATTATGCAGGACACGGCTCCGAGATACTTATCTCGCACGAGAAGGTGCTCGGCATAAGCGACTTCGCTGAGTTCACAAATAAGAACATGCCACTATGGGTGACAGCCTCGTGCGATATCATGCCGTTCGACAACGGTGAGGCTACTATCGGCGAGACGGCACTGCTCAACTCTAAGGGCGGAGCAATGGCGTTCTATGGCACCACGCGCACCGTGTATGCTTCGTACAACACCACGCTCAACTCGGCGTTTATGAAACATGTACTCACCTACGAGACTGACGGCAAACCGATAGCCCTCGGCGAGGCTGTGCGCCGTGCGAAGAACGAAATGAACGGAAAGAGTCTGGCAGAAAACTCGCTGCAGTACTCGTTGCTCGGCGACCCTGCACTACGTCTGCATCTGCCCACAGCGCACATCATTATCGACTCTATCAACGGGGTCGACCTGACAAAGGCGAACGCTGAGGTGGCGATGAAGGCAGGTTCGCTCGTCACCATAGCCGGACACGTGGAGAACAACGACGACTTCAACGGCATCGTATCGCTCACGGTGCGCGACAATCTCGAAACAATAACTTGCCATCTCAATCAGCCTAAGGAGGCTGACGAGGCGTTCGAGTACACCGACCGCACGAAGACAATCTTCTCGGGCGACGACCGCATCACTAACGGACGCTTCTCAATGACGTTCGCAGTGCCGAAGGATATCAACTACTCCAATCAGTCGGGACTCATCAACGCCTTCGCCATCAACGACGACCACACGCTCACGGCGCATGGCTACAGCGAGCGTTTCATGGTGGGCGGCAGCGACATAGCACAGAACGACTCCGTCGGTCCGTCCATCTATTGCTACCTCAACTCGCCATCGTTCAGCAACGGCGACCGCGTGAACTCTACGCCTTACTTCGTGGCTGAACTGAAGGATAAGGACGGCATTAACGCCTCGGGAGCTGGCATCGGACACGACATGCAGCTCATCATCGACGGCAAGATGGAGATGACCTACTCGCTCAACGATAACTTCCAGTACGACTTCGGTTCGTACACCTCCGGCTCCACGTATTATAATATACCGCAACTGGAGGTGGGACCGCACAAACTGCAGTTCCGTGCATGGGACATTCTGAACAACTACTCCACAGCCGAGCTTACGTTCCACGTCGTTCAGAGTCAGAAACCGTCGTTCTCGATAGGCTGCACCAATAACCCTGCGCGCGAGCAGACGACATTCATCATCAGTCACGACCGTACGGGCGCAGAACTTGGTGTCATTATCGACGTGTTCGACGTGAGCGGACGCCTCCTCTGGCGACACGAGGAGAGCGGTGTGAGTGCTACAAGTACCTACACCGTGCCCTGGGATCTGACTATCGATGGCGGTTCGCGCTTGCAGACCGGAGTGTATCTCTACCGCGTTCACCTCACCTCTGAAGGTTCCACACGCATATCGAAAGCCAAGAAACTTATCGTTGTAGGCAATAATTAAGCAGTTCGGGCGTTTATAATAACGGGCGCGTCGGTCGTTACGTACAACGCAGTACGCCCGAAATATAATAATAACAAAGAAGATGAAACTAACACAGAAGTTGGCGGCACTACTCTTCGCCGCACTCATTACGCTGCCTGCAGCCGCTCAGGAGAAGCAGGATATGTTCCGACCGGAGACCTCGTCGGTGACTTCGCAGTCGATAGCACCTGATGCACGCGCCGGCGGTATGGGCGACATCGGTGCGGCTACAGACCCCGACGTAGTGTCGCAGTACTGGAACCCGGCTAAGTATCCGTTCACCATCTCGCGCGCCGGCGTGTCGCTCAACTACACCCCGTGGTTGCGCCGCATCGTGAGCGACATTGATCTTGCCTATCTCGCAGGCTACTATCGCATCGGCGACTACTCTGCCGTATCGGCATCGTTGCGCTACTTCTCGCTCGGTGAGGTGTACACCAATATGGGTGCTACAGACGACAACTCGATGACCATCAATCCGTATGAGATGTCGCTCGACGTGGCTTACTCAATCATGCTCAGCGAGAAGTTCTCCATCGCTGCTGCCGTGCGCTGGATCTACTCCGACCTTACCTACGACTATACGTCGGATACGTCACCAGGCTCGGCATTCGCCGTAGACCTCGCAGCCTACTATCAGAATTATATCAACATCGGACAGCGCGAGTGTCAGCTCGGTTTTGGTCTTAATATGTCGAACATCGGTTCTAAAATCAACTTCGGTGGCACCGACGAGTCGGAGTTTATCCCTGCCAACCTGCGTCTCGGTGCGTCGCTGATGATTCCGCTCGACGAGTACAACCGCATCACCATCGCTGCCGATGCCAACAAGCCGCTCGTGCCCACCATGCCGGTGAAGAACGATGGCGAGACAAACGAGGAGTTCGAGCAGCGCAAGCGTAAGGACTACTACGACCTCTCGTCAATCAGTGGTGTGTTCAAGAGCTTCGGCGACGCACCTGGCGGATTTAAGGAGGAGATGCAGGAGATACGCTGGAGCCTTGGTGCCGAGTATGTCTACAACGATAAGTTCTCGGTGCGCGCCGGCTACCACCACGAGTCGGAGAACAAGGGTAATCGCAAGTACTTCACCGTGGGCGCCGGCTTCCGCATGAGCGTGTTCTCGCTCGATGCCGGTTACGTCATCGCCACCGCAAAGTCGAACCCGCTCGATCAGACGCTGCGCTTCTCGCTGTCGTTCGATATGGACGGAATAAAGGACCTCTTCAAGCGTAGATAATATGAAGATAAGAACCGGATTAGGATATGATGTCCACAAGCTGGTGGAGGGTCGCGAGCTGTGGCTCGGCGGCATCCGCCTCGACTACGAACTCGGCTTGCTCGGACATAGCGACGCCGACGTGCTCATCCACGCCATTTGCGATGCACTGCTCGGTGCTGCCAATATGCGCGACATTGGCTACCACTTCCCCGATACGGCTGCCGAGACGCTCAACGTCGATAGTAAGATACTGTTGCGCAAGACCGTCGATCTCATCGCTACCAAGGGCTACCGCATCGGTAACGTAGACGCTACGGTGTGTGCCGAGCGTCCGAAGCTCAATCCGCACATACCCGAGATGCAACGCTGCCTCTCCGACGTGATGCAGACCGACATCGACAACGTGTCAATCAAGGCAACAACTACAGAGAAGCTCGGCTTCACAGGTCGTATGGAGGGCATCTCCGCCTACGCCACCGTGCTCATCGAAAAGGACTAACTTTAGGAGGGTATGGCATCCCTGCCATACCCACGCAGCCTTCTTGCTGCGATTTTCTCCCACAGATTTCACAGATCTGCACAGAACCTTCTTGTAGAGAAGGGTCTCCCACAGATTTCACAGATTTACACAGATGTAGGAGGGTATGGCATCCTTGCTATACCCACGCAGCCTTCTTACTGCGATTTTCTCCCACAGATTTCACAGATCTGCACAGAACCTTCTTACTGTGATTTCCTCCCACGAATTCACAGAATTCACAGAACCTTCTTACTGTGATTTCCTCCCACAGATTTCACAGATTTGCACAGAACCTTCTCGCTGTGATTTTCTCCCACAGATTTCACAGATTTGCACAGAACCTTCTCGCTGTGATTTTCTTCCACAGATTTCACAGATCTGCGCAGAACCTTCTCGCTGTGATTTCCTCCTACAGAATTCACAGAACCTTCTTGCTGCGATTTTCTCCCACAGATTTCACAGATCTGCACAGAAGCTTCTTGTAGAGAAGGGTCTCCCACAGATAGCACGGATTTACACAGATGTAGGAGGGTATGGCATCCTGCCGTACCCACGCAGCCCCTAACGCAACCAACCATCTGTGTTGATCAGTGCAATCCGTGGGAGAACTGTATTCCCACAGAACGCAGAATTCATAGAATTCCAAACACGCACCATCTGTGAGAATCTGTGACATCTGTGGGAGTTTCTTCTCAGCAAAATACCCTAAAATGCAACAAAAACAAACTTTTTTTGAAAAAACTTGTAGAAACATTTGGTGGTTTCACAAAAAAGCCATACCTTTGCACTCGCTTTAAGGAACTAAGCAATATTACTTAAAGCAACCGATACAATATATCGGGCGTTTAGCTCAGCTGGTTTAGAGCATCTGCCTTACAAGCAGAGGGTCGGCGGTTCGAATCCGTCAACGCCCACAGGGGTGTTTCCTCGTGGTCCTTCGGGACTGCGGGGATTTTTTTGCTCCAAACCGTAGTGCGCTTAGGGGGTGCAGTTGTCTCAACTGCACCAATATTTCTAGCAAACGGTTCTAATCGTAGGAGGCTACGGCATTCCTGCCGTAGCCATTAGTAACTGAAATTCAACTATTTGCAATGACTACGGCAAGAATGCCGTAGTCTCCTACAGTTAGCCATTCATCACAATTCTATAGTTTTGACTTCCTCATATGTGATTGTTGGGCTTTCAGCCCGTCTTAGACCACATTATCAGTTTTACCGGACAGCAATGAAATATTATAGAAAGAAAATATACAAGGCAGGAAATATTCTTCTTAGTTCAAAGAAAGGTTATCTCCAGCCTTAACAAGCTATCTGCCGCCTGTCAATGCGATTACCGCAGATTGGAAATACGATTACCGCGTAGCAAAACGACCATTACCGCATTGCGGAAACAGAAGTACCACGCTGCGGTAATCCTTTGCCAACATCACCTTTGATTTCCCTTCGCTTTTAAAATAATGTGGTTAAAAGCGCAGAATTTAGTCGAAAAGTAGTAATTTTGCAGTTAGAAAGATTTCTCATTCTTATAATTACTATATGAAAGAATTAGCACTCAAGTACGGATGCAATCCGAACCAGAAGCCTTCACGCATTTACATGGAAGAAGGCGAACTCCCCATCGAAGTACTTAACGGTCGTCCAGGCTACATCAACTTCCTCGACGCGCTCAACTCTTGGCAGCTCGTTAAGGAGCTGAAGGCTGCTACTGGTCTGCCCGCTGCAGCATCGTTCAAGCACGTATCGCCTGCAGGAGCCGCTGTTGGTCTGCCTTTGAGCGACACTCTGAAGAAGGTGTACTTCGTTGACGACGTGAAAATGGAGCTCTCTCCGATTGCATGTGCGTATGCCCGTGCTCGTGGTGCCGACCGTATGAGCTCTTACGGCGACTTCGTGGCACTCAGCGACACCTGCGACGCCGCTACGGCTACACTCATCAAGCGCGAGGTGAGCGACGGTGTTATTGCTCCCGACTTCACCGACGAGGCTCTCGAAATCCTCCGTGCGAAGCGCAAGGGCACATATAACGTAATAAAGATAGACCCGAACTACGTGCCGGCTCCAATTGAGCGCAAGCAGGTGTTCGGCGTGACGTTCGAGCAGGGACGCAACGAGGTACGCCTCGACGACCCTGCACTGTTCGAGAACATACCTACAAAGTCGAAGAATTTCACCGAGGAAGCTATCCGCGACCTCATCATCTCGCTCATCACACTGAAGTACACACAGTCGAACTCTGTATGCTACGTGAAGGATGGTCAGGCTATCGGCATCGGCGCCGGTCAGCAGAGCCGCATCCACTGCACACGCCTCGCTGGCAACAAGGCAGACATCTGGTGGTTGCGTCAGCACCCGAAGGTGATGAACCTTCCGTTCGTTGACGGCATCCGTCGCGCCGACCGCGACAACACCATCGACGTGTACATCTCTGAGGACCACGACGACGTGCTGCGCGACGGTACATGGCAGCTCTTCTTCAAGGAGAAACCCGAGGTGCTCACCATGGAGGAGAAGAAGGCATGGATAGCAGAGAACCGCGGCGTGGCACTCGGCTCAGATGCGTTCTTCCCGTTCGGCGACAACATCGAGCGTGCGCACAAGAGCGGTGTAGAGTACATCGCACAGGCAGGCGGATCGGTTCGCGACGATAATGTTATTGATACCTGCGACAAGTATGGCATCACAATGGCGTTCACTGGTGTGCGCCTCTTCCATCATTAATCTGATGGGTTGAAGTGGTGAGAGGTTGAGATGTTGATATATCTTGAGGTTTTCACCATATAAAAGATTTGAATAACTAATAAAGACAAATATGAGCAAAGGTGACGATATTGACGCAATCATTGCTAATGGCATTTCATGGGGCCGTGGTGGAGCGTCGAACAGAAAAGATGATGACGGCAAAGTAAAGACCAAGGCAAAGAAGAAGAAATACATCACAGGTGCCCATGGTAGTGGTTCGGCACGTCAGAAGGCGAAGTATCGCGAGCAGCGTGCCAACAGAAATAAGAAATAATGATTTGAACAAATAAAAGCAGCGAAGACTTTTGTGTCTTCGCTGCTTTTTATTTATATGGTTTAATAGTCGTGATAGTAGACCTTCGGTGCTATTCGAGCGGTTCGGTTGTCAGCTCTGTGACTGCTCCCGTCGCGCTGTCGAGCAGTATCTTCGATGTTAGTTTCTTACCGAAGAGAGCTCCGTTGAGCATTTCTGTCTTTCCGAACTGTGCAGCCCACATCTCGTAGCGAGCTATCTTCTTGTCGTTGTTCGAGAGTGTGAGACGTATCTTTCCGGGCAGACACACTGCGAGTTGCAGTTCGTCTTTCAGTTTATTAGCCATTTCGTGCACGACGGGCGGTTCTGCCGTCACGTTCTCCTCTGCTATATCCACGTAGTAGGGTTCGCCAGAGAGGTCGTCGGTGGTAGAGAGTCCGAACTTCTTCGAGAAGCGGAACGCCATGACGCGCTGTGCCTTCTTCTCGGGTACGAGCGTTACGACATACTCTGTTGTGTCTACCGTTGTGGTGCCCTGGAAGAGCTGCATGAGTGCGCGCTCCTGACGGTTCAGCTGCTCGTACATCAGTCGGAGCTGCTCGCCATCCTTCGGCATGAAGTCGGCTTCGCCACGCGAGAGCAAGTTGCGCGAGTCGCGCACGTCGTATATCTCCTGTGCCACGAGTTGTGCCATCTTTGGCTGGTTGGCTGCGGCGAGGATGTCCTGGCTCATATAGTCGCGCGGATTGAGCGGCTTAGCCTTTGGTGCGGGGCGGAATGGTTCCTCCTCCTTTGCTGCCGGTGCCTTTGTGTTGATGGCGCGCAGTACACCATTCGCGTCGCAGTCTACCGACAGCACTGTGTGCTTCTTGTCGATGCCGATGACGTGGCGCTGACTCTCGTCGCGCATAGCTGTTGTGCTGAACGTTACGCCAACGATGCGGTAGTCGGTTGTTGTCACCTGCGGTGCTGCGGTCTTGAAGTAAAGGTCCGAGTACTCGTTGAGCTGTCCGGGTGTGGTGACGCTTTTCTCTACGAGCACGTGCACACGCACTGCCGTTTTCGGGAGGTAGTAGACGAGTCCGTCAGCCTCCTTCTTGCCGCCTGCGAACGCTGGTAGGGTGGTGAGTGCGGCGAGGATTAGTGTTGAAAGGATGTGTTTCATATTCTATTTCTCTAAGTTCTTGAATGCTTCGGGCAGACTGTCAATGATGTCGCTTGCTATCAGACTCTCTTTGCCTACGCGCTTGGCGGCGATGTCGCCTGCCATTCCGTGCAGATACATGCCCATGAGGCAGGCGTTCTTGCGCGAGTAGCCACGTGCGAGCAGTGCGGTGATGATGCCGGTGAGTACGTCGCCGCTGCCGGCGGTTGCCATTCCGGAGTTGCCGGTGGTGTTGAACACCACGCCTCCGTCGGGCAAGCAGAGTGCCGAGTAGTGACCCTTCAGTATGATATACGCGCAGAGGTCGCGTGCCATGTCGCGTGCGAATGTGAGGCGGTCGTAGTCGGAGGTGATGCGTCTGCCAGCGAGTCGGTCGAACTCGCGCGGGTGTGGTGTCATAATCATGTTGTTAGGCAGCTGTTGCACCCACGAGCCGTGTGCGCCGAGCATGTTCAGCGCGTCGGCATCGAGCACTATGGGGCAGTTGGTCTGCTGCAGCTGCGACATGAGTGCGAGTGCTGTGCTCTCCTCCTTGCCCAGTCCGGGGCCTATGCCCACGGCTTGATAGCAGTCGGTGTCGATAGCCTCCGAGTAATAGTTCTCGCGGTCGACGAGGCATATCGCCTCCGGCACAGCCATCTGCATGATGTTAAGGTTGCACTGCGGTGTGAGTGCAGTCACCTTTCCTGCGCCACTACGCATACACGCCTTCGAGGCGAGTATGGCTGCGCCCGCCATGCCGCGACTGCCGGCTATGAGCAGCGCGTTGCCCATGGAGCCTTTGTGTGCGAAGTCGTCGCGTTTCAGCATCAGACTTTTGATGTACGAGGTCTCAATGGTGTCGTATAGCGAGGGGAATGTGTCGATGAAGTATTTCGAGAGGCGTATGTCGAGCGTGCGCACCTCGCCTAAGTACTGCTGGCAGTCGGCGAAGAACATGGCGAGCTTCTTGATGTGCAGCGTCAGTGTCACGTTTGCCTTCACCACGGCAGGTTCCTCCTGCGGGCGATTGCTCTCCGTCATCAATCCCGATGGTATGTCGATGCTCACCACCTGCGAGGGCGACTGGTTGATGTACTTCACGAGTGAGGCGAAGCCACCCGTCAGCGGTTCCTTCAGTCCCGACCCGAAGAGTCCGTCTACGACGAGCGTCTTCTCGGTAAGTTGTGGCGGTTCGAAGTTGGCAGTTATCTCTGTGAACTTACGCACTAAGCCTTCGCCGATGATGCGGTCGCGATTTTTGGCGCATTCCTCCGATAGGTGGTTGTGTATGTTGAAGAGGAACACATCCACCACGTACCCTTTCTCTGCGAGCATACGCGACATGGCGAGTGCGTCGCCGCCGTTGTTGCCCGGACCGGCGAACACTACGATTGGTGTCGACTGTGTCCACTGCTCGCAGATGGCGTTGCAGATGGCTCTTGCCGAGCGCTCCATGAGGTCGATGGATGCTATGGGTTCGTGTTCGATTGTATATTTGTCGAGCTCTCTGATTTGAGCTCCTGTTAGAATCTTCATATCTTCGGTTTTTTGCTTTTCTTTTTCAAATTACAAAGTTAGTGCAAATTGAAGACAATACAAAATAAGCGTGTTTATTTTTTTGTTTACTGGATAGCAATAATAAAGTCACTAAATAAAGTCATCAAAAAGTGCTGCGTACTTAGCCTATGGGCACAAAAAAAAGGGGCTCCGCCGAGTCCCAACCTTTGTTAACCTTAAATCTAATACCATGAAAAACATTGCAAAGGTATTGATTTTGAGGCACATTGCCAAGTTTTAGTGCCTCTTTCTTATGCTTTTAATATCGTAACAGAAGCTTTTTTGATGTATGTCAATAGTATAGGTGGTTTCCAGTAGGAAAAGTAAGGTCAACAGGGGCTACCATAAAGCTACTTTTCCTATCGATCCCATGTCAAGACATGCAGGAATATTCATTGCCTTGAATATCCTTGCCATAGTGGCGAAAGTGATGCCATGTCCACGCTCCAATCTTGAGATTTGAGCTTTTTGCACACCTATTTTCTCTCCCAACTGTTCTTGCGTGAGGTTGTTTGCTTTGCGAGCCTGTTTAATGGCTTCTCCTATTCTGTATGCTTGTATAGCATCATCCACTTTTTTTTCAAACGCATCGCGTTCGGGAGTGCCAATCTTTCCAAAATTCTTATCTTGGAATTCCTCAAATGATGTCAGTTTCATTTCTTCCATTACTAAACCCTCCTATGTTTTATTTCAAAATATCTACGTTTTATATCCTCCGCCTTTGTTATTTCTTTTGATGGAGTTTTCTGTGTCTTCTTGATAATGCCATGTGTTGCTATCACCAATGTCTCATTCTCTGTGTCCCAAAAAGCAAATAGGCGGTATGCTATTTTACGATAAAGAGTGCGGAACTCCCAAATGCCATCAGAATTCTCTAACTTTTTGAAAAGTTCGTTATTCATTTCGCCTGCCATTACGCGACGGATGTTGTAGGCTATTTTTTCTTTAGCCTCATGGGGTAAGGATTCCAAGAATGCTTGCGCACCTTCCGTCAAGACAACGCTGAATTTATTATCGTTCATATTGGTTTGTTTACTGCTGCAAAGATATATAAAAGTTTCTGAAACACGAAACTTTTGTATATCTTAATAATGTTTTTTTCAGTGCAATATGCCTATGCAAGTCATCGTTCACCGTACGGAATCTGATCGGGCGGCGTACGGAATCCGATTGGGTGGCGAACGGAATCTGATCGGGTGGCGAACGCGAGCGGTGGCAAAACGAAAGAAACCACAGCACCAAACAAGGTGCTGTGGTTTCCGTAAGTTTATGAATAAAGCTGCGCTTTAGTATCTATAAAGTAGCGCTTTAACTGTCTTAAAGTTGCGCTTTAGTGTGTATAAAGCAGCACTTACTTCAGCACTACCTTCTTGCCGTTCACTACGTAGACACCGCTCTTGAGAGCCTTTGTGTTCACGCGCTGACCATTGAGGTTGTAAACCTTTGCGTCCTCCGGCATGTTGTCGATGGTGATGTTCTGGATGCCGTTAACCACCTCGTCGACAACCTTGAGTTTGTAAGAAGCCGAAGCTGCCTTGAAGTTCTTGTCGCCAGCGAACCATACGGTGATTGTTGTCTCGCCCTTGCTGCGAAGTATTACAACGCCATTGGCTGCCACCTCTGCCACCTCTTCGTTAGAGCTGGTGTATGAGAGCGGAGCAACCTCTGATTCGTTGTATAGTGTAGCACCGCTGAAGGTGTTACCCTCACGCATGTTGGCTGTGTACTCCTCCTGGTCGAACGAGAGCTCTGGTGTGGTGCGGTAGTCGTTGACGATGAGTGTGCAAGAAGCAGAAGCTGCCTTGTACTCGTCGTTGCCTGCGAATGTAACGTCGATGTTCACGCGACCAGCCTTCTTCAGTGTCACGTTGCCCTCTGCGTCAACCTCTGCAACGTCAGTCTTGTTGGAAGAGTATGTCACTGCGAGGTTGTTCGGATTCAGGAAGCCGAGGTCCTTAACAGTTGTGTTCGGGTTTGCAAGGTCTATCATTATCATTGTGTCTTCGAACGAGATGCCTGCGTCCTTCTTCTCCTTCTTAATCACCTTAATGAGGTACGAAGCCTGAGCCGGCTGATAGTTGTCGTTGCCGGCGAACTTGGCTGTAATGGTCACTTCGCCCGGGTTCTGCGAGAGCAGCACCGTGCCGCTACCGGTCACCATGCAGAAGTCTACGTTGCTGCTTGAGTATGTAACGTGGAGGTTGAGTTCGTTGCCAGCCTCGTCCTTAATGGTCGGCTGGAAGCCGTCGAAGAGCGGAGCCTCGTTGGTGTAGCAGGTGTAAACGTCCTGCGGGAATGTCATCGTTACGGGCTGCGGCTCCTTCTTCGTTACGTTAATCTTGTAAGAAGCCTGGCAAGCCGCATACTTCTCGTTGCCGTAGAAGTAGGCGGTGATGGTGGCTGTGCCCGACATTTTGTCGCTGAGCCATACCACGCCGTTCTCGTCAACATCTGCGAGGTCCTCGTTGTCTGAGGTGTAGACGATTTTGAGACCCTCGATAGCCTCGCCGTTCTCGCCCTTCACGGTAGCCTTCGGCGAACTGAAGTTGCGGATGGCGTTGATGTCGGTGAGGTTGTACTCCTCCTTCGGGAACGACATCGTTGTGGTCTCCTTCTTTGCGAGCGGAGTCAGCTCAATGCTCTGCACGTAAGCCACCTTGCTGCCACCTAAGAGCTTGAATGTGCCGTCAGCGAACGGTACGTCCATGGTGATTGTGCCGTTTGCATCGTCCGTTACAGCAACCTTGTCGGAATAGTTCACACATTCGAGTTCAGGAGCGTTGCTGTCTTTGTACTTCACTGTTACGCGGTAGCCGTAAGGGAATTTGCTGAATGTCGGTGAAACTACGTAGCCCTGCTGTGTAGCGTCAGAGTCATAAACCCTCTTCAGCTGCAATCCGCCACCGAAGTTGTTGAGCATAGCGTTGTGAACGGTGAAGGTGTAGCTGTCGCCGTTCATGTCTACGAAGTCGAACTCGCCCTCCTTGTATTTGTTTTCATTGCCGAAGCAGTCGAAAGCTCCCTCGTTGCAGTCGAAGATTACCTTTGTAGGGTCGGCAGCCTGGCGGTATGCGATGGTGTAAGAAGCCGACGAACCGATATAGCCTTCCTCTGGTGTAAATGTGGCTGTGATGGTAGCCTTTCCGAAAGCGAGGAATGATACTGCACCAGTTGTGGGGTTCACGCTGATAGCCTCCTCGTTGTCGCTTGCGTAGCTGATTGAGCCTTTTGCGTCAGTCGGAGTAACGGTAGCCGTCTTGTCTGCGAAGCTGTCGCCATAACGTACGGTGAATGTCTTGCCGTCAACGTCCGCACCGAAGGTGAGCGATGTGCTTGTATCGGAAGTGCCGGCGTAGTAGTCGATGCCGTCAATATGAATGAAACCATTGCTTGATCCGCCCTTCATGTCAATGACCAGCTTGTAGAAGAGGTTCTTTGCTGGTGCAGTAATGTTGAAAGTGAGGTCGCCGGCGAATGTTGTTTCCTCTCCGAAACTGCCTGCAACAGTCTCAATGCCTGCAACAGTCTCAACGATGTCCTTGCATGTTTTGTCTTTGGCAACAACAAGATTTATAGAGTTCACCTTGTCCAGTTGCTTTGCCTCGCTGATTTTTACAACCACTTTTGTAACAGCCTTCGTGAAGGCAGCGTCATTAATGATAGACGCTACAGAAGCGTTCTTTTTGCTACCGCATCTGATGTGAGTCCAACCCCAATTGTTGTTGTTGAAGTTGCTCACGCTCCATGTGGCGTCGCCAATCTTGGCTGTCCATGTTTTTGTGTAGCCCTGACATTTGTTGTTGTTTTTGTTCTCGTCAGGGAAAGTCAGCGACTTCCACACTGCCTCGTTCTGCGCCATAACCGCTGCGCTAACGAGCACGAGCAGGTTTAGCATGAAAAAGCGTAGATGTTTAATCATAATGCTTGGTTTTTTAGTTGTTTATAATTAGTTGTTTATTCGTTTTTGCTTGAATTTGTATTGTTCCGCTTGAATATGTTCTGTTATTGATGTATTACAACGCAAAGTTACTAATTAATTGACATATAAACAAGTGCGTGTGACAATAAAGATTGCATTGTAATGTTTTATTATTATTTAAAGTTTTCAAACGCTCTATTTCTTGTTGTCAGTGTCCGCTGAAGCATCTACTTGCCTGCCTTTTATCCTCCTGAACTCGGTTGGCGAACAGCCAAGATGTGCCTTTACGTATTTCCCAAAGAACGAGAGATTTGGAAATTCGAGGTAGTTGGAAATCTCCTTTATGCTCATGTCCGAATGCGATAGAAGCCGTTTTATGTCCTCTGTAGCATATTCTATAATCCATTCGTAAGCGGTCTTTCCGCTGTTCTCCTTACATATGTTCGATAGATACCTACTACTTATACATAACTTGTTACTGTAATAATCCCGATTTCTTGGTTTTACCTCCAATGAAGTCAGTAGCTCTACGAATTGCTTGAATATCACACTGCTCCTTGACATGTGTAAAGTGGTTCTTTGCGGACTCGCTTGCTCAATGATGCTAAGCAGGCAGAAAAGGAATGAACTGACGAGGTATCCTATAATCTGCTTTTTATAGTTGGTGTTCTCCTTCAGCAACTGCTCTGACAACATGGCGTGATACTTCTCGAAAGTGTTCATGTTCTGCTCGTCGATATGAATGATGGGCTTGCTCTTCAGGTAGAAAGAAAGGTCAAGCACATCGCTTATATGCAGCATCTTGCGTGCAATCTTTGATGATAAGCACACAGCCTTTGCCGTAAAGTCGATGCTGAACAGACATTCGTTCAGTATCGTGTTCGGTTGGCAGATGAAGATGTCGTTAGCCGAAGCGGTAGAATCTACATTGTTCGCCTTTATTTCCACACGTCCCGACTTAACCACAATGATAAGCAGAAAGTCGAGCTTTATAGTCTGCAACTTCTCAAAGTTGCGTAAGTCGTCAATTATAACTACATCATTGTCAGCATAGTCTACAAATTCACTATTTGCCATTTGTTTGATGTCGGTTGCGTTTATTCTGTCTGATTTTGCCATATGTGAGAGGTTTTATTGCTGGCAAATATAGCAATAAACAATCGTATTTAGTAGTATAATGGGTGAAAAATATGTTCTGATGTGGAATGAGTTCCACATCAGAACATTAAACATACACATTTGGATATGCAAAAGTGTCGCAATGGTAGTAATTTTGCCGACAAACAAAAAGAAAGTAAGAAAACACGATGAAGAAAAAAGTATTGATACTTGGACTAATGTCGCTTGTCTTTGCCGACGTTCATGCTGTTGGCAACTATTGGCCGCTCGACTCGCTGAGAGCACGGGCTGTGAGCAACAACAAGTCGCTACTTATGGAAGAGCAGAACAAAGTGGCAGCCCATTACACCCACAAGTCTGCCAAGACAAACTTTTTGCCAAAGGTGTCTGCCACGGGTGCGTATATGTACACAAGCCGCGAGCTGTCGCTGCTGAGCGACGACCAGAAGCACAAACTGTCGAATATAGGAACCGGACTATCAGCTTTGGTGCCCGACCTTGCTCCAATGAGTGCGCATCTTAACTCGGCAGGACAGGGACTTGTAGATGCATTGCACACCGACACACGCAACGCTGGTGTTGTGGCTGTAACACTCACACAACCTCTATACATGGGTGGCAAGATACGTGCGTACAACAAGATAACCGAATATGCCGAGCAGGCTTCGGGCACTATGTACGACAAAACCTTGCAGGACATCATCGTTGAGGTAGACGACGCCTACTGGAACTTGGTGGCGCTGCATAGCAAGAAAAAACTTGCCGAAGGGTACAAGACGTTGGTCGACAAACTGGAGAGCGATGTGGAACAACTCGTGAAGGAAGGCATGGCAACCAAGTCCGACCTGCTTAGCGTGAAGGTGAAAGTGAACGAGGCAGGCGTGGCACTCATACAGGTGAACAATGGCATCGAACTCTCGCGTATGAACCTATGCCGGATATGCGGACTTGATATGGACGAGCCTATTGAGGTGGAAGACAATATCGACAACAATACGCAGACGGCTGAAGCCATTGGAAATGGCGAACTCGTCAACCAGGCAGCCGACAACCTTATGCAGCAAGCCGAAAGCAATCGTAAGGAACTGCAAGCACTTTATCTTAAAAACAAGATATATGATGAGAAAATTAAATTGGCGCGTGCTGAATATCTGCCGAAGTTGGTACTGATGGGAGGCTATCTTGCCAGTAACCCTTCGGTGTTCAACAGTTTTGAACACCGCTTCAAGGGCATGTGGAACGTAGGCGTAACGCTGAATGTGCCTATACTTACATGGGGCGACCGCTCATATAAGGTGAAGGCTGCCAAGGCAGAAGCCTGTATGCATAGATACGAGACCGAAGAGGTGAGGGAGAAGATAGAACTGCAGGTGAATCAATGCCGGCAGAAGCTGCAGGAGAGTCTGGAACGATACCAGACCACCGTGCGCAGCGTAGACGAGGCTGAAGAAAACCTGCGCTACGCCAATCACGGCATGAAGGAGGGCGTCGTAACGCTCAGCAATGTGATGGAGGCACAGACTGCATGGCTGAAGGCAAAGTCGGAATGGGTGAATGCTCAGGTAGACGTGCGCCTTGCCAACTTGTATCTGAGAAAGGCCATTGGCGCAATCGATACACACTTATAAGATACAATACAATTATAGAATGTATATATAGCTTACAATATACGCTTACAAGAAATGTTTAATCAGTAAAAACGTAGAAATGAAAAAGAATAGAATATTCACCAGCATACTGGCAATGGCTTTGGTTCTTATTGCCGTGATTGTAGTAGTCATCACTGTAGGACTGTTCCGCACCGGCAAGGAGGAAACGCTCGAAGGACAGGCGGAGACAACCGACTATCGTCTCTCGTCGAAAGTGCCGGCGCGTGTGCTGGAGATAAGAGTGAAGGAGGGCGACTTCGTACGTAAAGGCGACACGCTCGTTGTGCTTGAGGCTCCGGATGTGGAAGCCAAACTCTCGCAGGCAAACGCTGCGTACGATGCTGCCAGGGCTATGGAGGAGAAAGCTCATAACGGCGCTCGTCAGGAAGACATTCAGGCCGCTTACGAGATGTGGCAGAAGTCGAAGGCAGCCGTTGACGTCACAGAAAAGACCTACAACCGTGTGCAGCGACTCTTCGAAAGCGGAGTGATGGCAGAGCAGAAGCGCGATGAGGCTAAGGCGCAGTACGATGCTGCCGTTGCTACCGAAAAAGCTGCCAAGGCAAAATACGACATGGCTGTGAACGGAGCACGAAAAGAGGACAAGAGCATGGCGCAGGCGCAGGCAGAACGTGCCAAGGGAGCCATAGCCGAAGTGAACTCGTACATAAAGGAGACCGTACTTACTGCTACTGCCGACGGACAGATAACGGAGATATTCCCCGAAGTGGGCGAGCTTGTAGGCACTGGTGCTCCTATCATGAACGTATCTGTTGTGAGCGACGTGTGGTTCACATTTAACATTCGCGAAGACAAGCTGAAGGGCTATTCAATCGGAACGCAGGCAGAGGTGTATGTGCCAGCCGTAGACAAGACTATACCCGTGCGCATCACGCTGATGAAGGATGTAGGATCGTTTGCCGTGTGGAAAGCTACGAAGGTTCTCGACGACCTCGACCTTAAGACCTTCGAGGTGCAGGCTCATCCGCTGCAGCCGGTCGACGGCGTATTGTCTGGAATGTCGGCTGTGCTGAAGAAGCCGGCATCGGCAGACGCTGCCAACAAGAGTATCAGCAAATAAAACCAACAGCATCATGAACATCAAAACCAAGACAATCAGAAGACTCGCCATGATAGGCGGAAGAGAACTGAAGATGTACTCGCATCGTCCGCTCTTCCTCTTCTGCATGATCATTGCGCCGCTGTTCTGCCTTATCTACCTTACATCGCTGATGAGCGAAGGCTTGCCAACCAAGTTGCCGGCGGCAATGGTCGACGAGGACAACACGCACATCACGCACACCATCACCCGTATACTCGGGTCGATGGAGGAGGTGAAGCTTGTACGCCACTATTCCACTTTCGGCGAGGCAAGAAAGGCTATGCAGCGCGGCGAAATATACGGTTTCTTCTATTTGCCGAAGAAAACTACTGAAAAGGCTCTGGCAAGCCGCCAGCCACGCATATCGTTCTACACCAACGAATGCTACTACGTGCCGGGCAATCTGCTGATGCGCGACATGCGCTATGCTTCCGAGCTGACCGGACTGGCGCTTACACGAGAGAAACTCTATGCGCACGGCCTCACAGAACGCCAGGCAATGGGTGTGATACAGCCAATAAAAGTGGAGACGCATCCGCTCAACAATCCGTATCTCGACTATTCGGTGTATCTCAACAACATGCTCATTCCGGGCATCTTCATACTGCTGGTGATGTTGTCGGCGGCATATACCATCGGCATTGAGTGGAAGCGCAACACACAGCTTGTGCTCTATCGCATGTCGGGCAAGTCGCCGCTCACAGCCATTGTCGGCAAGCTGCTGCCGCAGACGCTTGTGTTCTGGCTTATAGCCATACTCTATGCCGTCTACTTCTACCGCTTCCTGCAGTTCCCCTGCAACAGTGGGTTGCTGCCGATGATACTCATCGGTATGCTTACGGTGTTGGGCGCACAGGGTCTTGCCGCCTTCTTTTTCGGCGTATGCGGACAGATGCGTCTGTCGATGTGTCTCTGCTCGCTTTGGGGCATATTGTCGTTCTCGCTCGCCGGCTTCACGTTCCCCGTGACGGCGATGGACGGCATACTGCAGAAGCTGTCTGCTTTGTTCCCGCTGCGCCACTACTATCTGCTATATGTCAATCAGGCTCTAAACGGATACAGCATCGTGTACGCTTGGCACAGCTTGCTCGCAATGGCGATATTCGCATTGTTGCCGCTGCTCACGCTGCGCCATTATCACAGTCTGTTCCTGAACCATAAATATGTACCATAATGAAAAGAACGCTCATTAACATAATTCAAATATGGATGACGGAGATGACGGAGATAATGCGCGACAAGGGCATACTTGTCTTCATCATATTCGTACCTCTGTGCTATCCGTTGCTCTATTCGTATGTTTATACCAATGAGGTGGTGCGCGATGTTCCGTTTGCGGTGATCGACGACTGCAACAGCACGACGAGCCGCGAGTTCGTACGCAAGATGGATGCCACGCCCGACGCTCGTTTTGTGGCACGATGCCACGATGTGGCTGAGGCACAGCAGCTGCTGAAGGAAAGCAAGATATACGGCGTGCTGCGCATACCGAAGACATTCAGCCAGGATATATGGCGTGGCGAGCAGACCACTGTCGGACTGTACTGCAACATGAGTTCCTTGCTCTATTACAAGGCGTTGCTGCTTGCCGCCAACAACGTCTCGCTCGACATGAACCGCGACATCAAGGTGGAGAAGTATCTGCATCCTTCTACACGCGAAGACGAGGAGATATCGCGTATGCCGGTGGAGTACGACTATATCAGTCTGTACAATCTGCAAAGCGGTTTCGCGGCTTTCCTCATACCGCCCGTGCTGATGTTCATCATCCAGCAGACGCTCTTTCTCGGCATAGGCATGTCGATGGGTAACCAGCGCGAAAAGTGTCTGGCGCACATGCTGCCCAAACGCAAATGGTACAGGCGTCCGTTCGACATAGTGACGGGCAAGGCTATCTTCTATTTCGTGCTCTATCTGCTCATGGCTATATACATGTACACGGCTGTCACGAAGTGGTTCGGGCTGCCTAATCTTGGCGATTATTGGGTGTTCCTGCGCTTCATCATACCATACATCCTGGCGTGCATCTTCATGGCGATGGTGCTGTCGGTGCTGGTTTACAGAAGAGAAGACTGCATCATGCTGTTCGTGTTCCTCTCTGTGCCGCTGCTGTTCATGTCGGGCATCTCTTGGCCAGGGTCGGAGATACCGGCGTTCTGGAAGTGGGTGTCGTGGCTGTTCCCTTCCACCTTCGGCATGAACGGCTACTTGCGTATCATGGGCAACGGCGCTTCCATTGCCGATGTTCGGCATGAATATATCGGGTTGTGGTGTCAGGTGGCGGTATATGCAACGCTGGCTTGCGTAATGTATGGTCTGCGCCTGAAAGCAATCGTAAAAAGACTCTCGTCGGCTGACGCACGTATGAGAATCTATCAAGAAAAAACAACTTAAAAACACACAATTATGAAACATGAAATTGGAACAAATGCCGGTATTATCTGGCAGACAATAGCGGCAAGAAACGGAAAGATGACTTTCGAAGAATTGCTGAAAGCCACCGGACTTAACGACTATCAGGCTTTGCTGTCGCTCGGATGGCTTGAGCGCGAAGATAAAGTGTCGTTGCACGGCGAGAACGGAATGATAGAAGCCGTGACGCTGTATCAAGAGAGATATTTTTAATAATTCCTACCTGTTTTTTTTACACTTGATAGTGTTCCCACCAACCTTGAATGTTGGTTTCACTGAATCGGTTGGTGGAATTTTTTGTATTCTCTCCTATAAGAAGTCTGCTTCTCCTAAAACAGGAAGCCTGCGTTGAGGTACACTCCTACGTTCTTGTCAAGGTTCGAGTAGTTGGTCTGTAGGCTTATCGGTCCGAAGACGAAGTCGAACGAGGCGCGCAGGGCGCATCCCCACAGATTGTCGCCGCTTAGTATGCGTGAAATCTTGTGCGACTGCTTGCCGTATTCGCCCAATGCCGTGATGTAGAACTTCTTCTTCAGCCGATGTTCGCTAAAAATGGAGTAAAACAGAACTTTCTGCTTAGTTTAACATTTATTGCGTGTGCAGATTTAAAATCTATTGCTAATTTTGAACACAGAACGAAGCGAACTATACGAATTAAAAACAACGTTATAATATACAGAATGGAGATTACAAACGAATACAACACCACGCCCGACGCGCAGTAACCTTCCGTAGGTCTGGTGCTTGAAGGAGGAGGCTTGAGGGCGATGTTCACAAGCGGAGTGCTCGACGTGTTCATGAAGCACGGCATCAGGTTCGACGCCGCTGTTGGTGTGTCGGCAGGAGTGCTCTTCGGCAGCAACTACAAGTCGGAACAGCCGGGCAGAGCCTTGAGATATAATATAAGGTATAAGGACCATCGGGGATACATGAGCTGGTGGTCGCTGTTCAGAACCGGCAACTACGTGAACGAGCAATTCTCTTACGATCTGCTGCCTCACCTGTACGACCCCGTCGATTTTCAGGCTTACAGAGAGAATCCGATGAAGTTCTACGCCGTGTGTACGGACATAGAGGAGGGCTGCCCCGTATATCATGAGATAGACGACGCCGACGGAGTGGGGCTGAGATGGATGCAGGCTTCGGCTTCGATGCCGGTCTTTGCGCGACCCGTGGAGATTGACGGGCACCATTATCTCGACGGAGGTATATCCGACAGCATTCCGCTGAGATTCATTCAGAAAGAAGGTTACAGAAAGAATGTGGTTGTGCTGACGCAGCCTGCCTACTACAAGAAGAAAAAGGCGCATGTCGGACTACTGATGAAGATGCTTCTCGGAGATTATCCGAAGGTGGCGGAAATGATGTCGCGCCGCCATGTGATGTACAACGACCAGCTCGATTACATCCACTCTGAGATGCAGAAAGGCGACACCTTCCTCATCTGTCTCGACGAAAAGCTCGATATAGGCAGACTGTGCCAGAATGAGGACAAGATGCGAAGGGTTTATGAAGCTGGCGTGGAGAAAGCCACCGCACTTCTTCCGCAATTGAAGGAGTTTCTCGGTGTCTTTTTTTAAATAAGGTTGACTTTAGGGTGTCAACCTTATTTAAAAAAAGACATATTAAAAAGGTATATGGTTATATTAAAGAAAAATGGTCGGTTAGCGTTGAGCCAACCGACCATTATGTCTGATTTATCGAAAATCAAATCCTTACTCACCAAGGCTGATAGCCTCCTGCGGGCAAACGCTTGCGCATGTGCCACACTCTGTGCAGAGGTCAGGGTTGATTGAATACTTTTCGCCTTCTGAGATAGCCTCTACCGGGCACTCGCCAATACATGTACCGCATGCGATGCAGTCGTCACCAATTACGTAAGCCATAATCTTTAATATTTAAATTGTTATTGTTAAATGTTTATTGTTTCAGTTGATACCTACTTTTGTAGTAGTTGCAAAGGTAGTGTTTTTCTTTGACATACCTACAAATAGGTATTACATTTAACATTTATTTTCTCTCCAGCGTGAGTTTAATTTTGCCTACGAACACGGCGTGCTTGCCGTTCTGGTCGTCGGGTATCAGTTTGCCGTCGGCGTTTGGCGCATACTTCAGTTCGGTGAAGTAGGTGTGCGAGTGTCCGCCGAGCACGATGTCTATGTCGTGGTTCTTGGCGAGCATCTCCTCGTCGTCAACGTCGTTCTCCATGCTCCATCCGAGGTGGGAGAGGCATATCACGACGTCGCACTTCTTGTCGTGGCGCAGTTCGTGAGCCACCTTGTCGGCTGTGGCTACGGGGTCGAGATACTTCACGCCTACGCACTTTGTGGCGTCAACGAGTCCGTCGAGCTTCGGCGACACGCCGAACACGCCGATGCGCACGCCGTTGCGCTTCAGTATGATGTACGGTTTGGTGAGTCCTTCTACGGCTGTGCCCGTGAAGTCGTAGTTGGCGCAGACGATGGGGAAGGTAGCTGCGCGGAAGATCTTAGCCATGTTCTCCAAGCCGAAGTCGAACTCGTGGTTGCCTATCGTCACGGCGTCGTACTTCATCGCCGACATCAGTTCGGTCTCTACCTCACCCTTGAACAGAGTGTAGTAGGGCGACCCTTGCGAGAAGTCGCCCGAGTCGAAGACGAGCACGTCGGGGTTAGCCTGACGCTCCTGGCGTATCATCTCCATGCGGCGTATGAATCCGCCTCTGCCAGCCACGAGCGTGTCGGCGAGGTTGGGGTTGAGCGGCATGATGCAGCTATGCGTGTCGTTGGTGTGCAGAATCTCTATGGTTTTCTGTGCTGCTGCGCTGAGTGATGTGGCAAGCACAATGGCTATAATATATATGTATCGTTTCATAGGTTCTTTTATATTTCTCCTAATTTTTACTCTTTTACTCTTCTACTCTTTTACTTTTCAACGATTTTCATGCGTCCCTCCACGGCGCAGCTCACAGCCTCGCCCTTAGCATCGGCAGCCTTGAAATACTGCTCAATGATGTGTCGCACGTTGTTCTCCTCGCCCGTAGGCGACACCACGTCGGTCTTCTTGCGGAACGCCTCCATGTGGTCGTTGCCCTGCGCAAGATAGTCGAGCGTAGCCACGCGATACTTAGCGTTGGGGTCTACCGGCTTTCCGTTGATAGTGGCAGAGACGAGCTTGCCGTCAGCCGTTGCCGTGAGGCGCAGCGAATGGCTCAGTCCCTCGCCGTGGCGCATAGCTATCTGCCCGAACAGCTCAAGCACGTCGGCACCGCTGAGCGTGAGGAAGCAAATCTTGTTGTCGAACGGCGCCACGTCGAGAATGTTGCCGCGCGTCACGGTGCCCTTGCTCAGCGCAGCGCGTATGCCGCCCATGTTGTACACGGCGAAGTCGGGCTGCTCGTCGAACTTCGCGCCGCCCCACACGAGTATGTCGGCGAGAAGGTTTGAGAGCGGACTCTCGGGGCGCTTCACCCAGAGATTTTCTGCAGCATGACCCTGCACGGGGTTCATCTCTGCGTCCACCTGCTTCTTGCGTTCGAGCAAGGCGTTGTTGGTTCTTACCACTTCCGGGTCGGTGCTGTTGTCGTAACGCGAGTCGATGAGTATGCGGCTGCGCTCCACCGATGCTACACGATACTGAGCTGTAGAGCACGAAGCAAAGGCAAGCGCCAGAGCGGCTGCTGCCGAGATGCTTATTGTGTGTAATCTGTTCATTATATGCAAGTTTTGATTTTGATGGTGTTATGTTAAACTTTATATAAACGTAGTGCAAAGATACTCATTATTTCTGATAAAATTTTGCTGAACGGATAAAAAGTCGTAACTTTGCACTCGCTTTTCAGCGTAACCGATGACGGGAAGATGAGTAGCCCGATTATGTTGCGCGAGAACGATAAACAAATTTAATTATCAAAAGAAAATGGATTTAATTAAAGTTGCTGAAGAAGCATTTGCAACCGGCAAGAAGTTCCCTGAGTTCCGTTCAGGTGACACAATCACAGTCGCTTACAAAATTATCGAGGGTTCAAAGGAGCGTATTCAGCTCTACCGTGGTGTAGTTATCAAGATCTCTGGTCACGGAGACAAGAAGCGTTTCACCGTTCGTAAGATGTCAGGTACAGTAGGTGTAGAGCGTATCTTCCCTATCGAGTCGCCGAACATCGACAGCATCGAGGTGAACAAGCACGGTAAGGTACGTCGCGCTAAGCTCTACTACCTCCGCAACCTTACTGGTAAGAAGGCACGTATCGCTGAGCGTCGCGTTGTTGCTCCTTCAGCTGAGTAATCACCCGTCAGAAAACAAGAAAAACAAAGGCAGAAATACATTGCGTATTTCTGCCTTTTGTTGTTTATATATATAAAGTATATTATTTAAAGGTTGCAGAACTGGTCGATGAGTTTCTTGCGGAACAGGCGTCCCACCTTCACGTCCTCCACCTTGTCGAACGGCGGATAGAAGCGGCAGGTGTTGTTCGTCACCTCCATGAGATAGCCGATGTTGATGATGTGTTTCTGGCTCACGCGCACCAGCTGGCTGTTCAGCGCGAGCAGCATGTCGCTGTTCACGTTGCGCTTCAGGCGTATCGGCGTCTTCTGGTGGGCGAGTGTCAGCTCCCACACGCGCAAATCGTGGTTGTAGGTAAGCACACCAATCTCTCGGATGTCCACAAGACGGAAGTCGACGGAGTTGGTGTAGACGATGAACTTGCCGTCGTTGCGGCAGGCGATGCCGTTGGCAGGGTCGCCGATGGTTGTTTCGTCGTCGAAGGCTTCGTCAGCGGCTTCCTCCAGTTCGGCTTCGCCTCTCGTCTCGGCGTAGTTGTAGACGGAGTTGGGCGCACCAGCCATCTCTATGCAGACGCGTCGCACGATGTTGCGCAGCTCGGTGTCGTCGATAGGCTTCATCAGGTAGTCGAACGCCTTGTTGCGGAACGCCGAGAGCATGAAGCGGTCGTGCGCGGTATACATCACCGTGCGGCATTTGTATTGCGGCAGACAGTTGACGTGCTCCAGAAACTCTATGCCCGAGATGTCGGGCAGCTCGATGTCGAGAAACAGCACGTCGGGTCGTTTCTCGTTTATCATGCGCAGACCGTCGAGTCCGTTCATGGCTATGCCGCACAACTCGGTCTCGTCATACGCTGCGAGCTTCTTTGCGAGGGCGTTGGCAGCCGCTTTGTCGTCGTCGACAATTACAAATCTCATCATAAGTCTTTCTTTTTTTAGTTGCGTTTCTATTCAGCTTACTGTTCCAGGAACTTCACTCCGTCGGGCACGCGCACCGTTGCACGGCATCCGCAGACCGTTCCGTCGTGCTCTATGTTCGTTATCTCGAAGCGTATCTTGTTCTTGTTATGCTCGTTGTTTATGGCTACGGTCTGCGCAATGATGCCCAGTCCGGTCTTCTTCTTGAACGTGCCGTTGAAGGTGGAGAAGCCGGGTCCGTTGTCGCTCACGTTGATGACAGTAGTGTGCGGCTCGCGGTGCACTTCGATGGTGAGCTCCTTGTGTCCGTCCCATCCCTTCAGACCGTGTATGATGGCGTTCTCGGTGAGAATCTGCAGGAACATTGACGGCACGAGCACCTTCTCGCGGTCTACGTCTGCCGCCACATTGATGTGCCAAGCGAAGTCGTCGCCCAGCATGAAGCGCTCAACGCGGATGTACTTCTCCACGAAGTCGAGTTCCTCGGCGAGCTTCACGGCGGGTTGTCGCGACATGTCGAGGTTGGTTCTGATGAGGCGTGTGAGGTCGAGCAGCTCTGTGTCGTCCACGCGTCCGGAGTTAACAATCTTGTTGTTGAGCACGTTGAACACGAAGTGTGGCGAGATGCGGTTGCGCACGATGTTCAGACGCAGGTTCATGATGTCCATCTGCGCCTTCATCTGCTTGCGTTTGCTCTGCATTATCCATAGCGCGAAGAGCAGCATGAGCAGCAGTACGATGGCAATGCTGAGCAGCAGCTGCTTCTGTGTCTTCTCGATTGTGGCGTTCTTGTGCTCTATTGTGAGGTCGTGGTGCAGCTTTAGCGTGTCGCTTGTGAATCGCGCCATGATTTCGGCAGAACGCATGTTCGAGTGGTTGTGTTCGAGCGAGTCGTTGTATTCGCTGATTTCGTTCATCAGCGTGTAAGCCCGTCGGTAGTCGCCCACCTTCTCGTAGTAGCGTTGCAGGTAGATGTTGCGCAGGTTGGCGAGCGAGTATTGCACGGGGTGGTTTTCCGTCTCGTCGTTGGAGTCTATTATGCGCTGAGCCGCGGCGGTGTTGCCCGTTCGGGTGGCTATGCCGATGCGTATTGTCTTGCAGTAGTGGAGCGCAGTGAGGTCGTGCCTCTTGCGGAAGTAAGGCTCAACCTCGTCGAGGCACTGCTGCGAGCGACTTATGCTGTCCATGTTCAGATAGACGTCGGCGAGGTTCACCTTGCACTGGTACATGTCGAAGTTGTTCTGCATGCCGTGGCGCTCTATGGTGCGCTTCATGCGCAGGAACATCTTGAGCGCCTGCGGATAGTCCTTCAGAAAATAGTAGTAGTTGCCGAAGTTGTTTAGGAAGTAAGCCTGCATCGACGGCGACATCATCTGGAAGTAGTTCTCCGTAGCCTTATAATAATGTAGTGCGGTGTCGAAGTCGTGCAGCGAGAGGTATATCTGCGCCAGTCCCATGTAGAGCGTTATGTTCTCCTTCTCGGGCAGCGAGAGCGAGTCGACGAGGAAGAGCGCGCGGCGGTACCACTGCGCCGCCTTCGGAATCTCGTTGTTCTGAATGTAGGCGTCGGCGAGATTGGCGCACACGTTGGGCATATTGTGCTTAGCGTCGCTGTTGGCGAGCAGGTCGTAAGCCGACCGGTATAGCTCTATAGCCTGTTCCTTGTTGCGGTGGAAGTTGTGGTAGTAGACAGCGCGGCAATTGTACGCACCAGCTACGAGCGAGTTGAGTCGGAGTGTCTGTTTTCGGCTAAGTTTCTGCTTGCGTTGTTCGCTGGCGAAGCGCAGAATGTTGTCGATGCAGTTCTTGGAGCGCTCCGGACTGTCGCTGAGCGAGAAGAAGCGTGCCTCGCGAGGCGGTATTCGTAGGCTGTGATGCTGTCGGGCGCTGTGCGTATGCCCTCGTCGATGATTCGTTGTGTGGAAGGTGCGAGGGTCATCACCGAGTCGTCAAGCTGTCGCAGGCGATTGATGCGTGCCGAGTCGGTGTCGTCTGTGGCGGACGCGCTTCTTCCGCCGCACCCTACGCTCAGAACAGACACGACGAGTGCGGCGAGAAGCGTAGCGCATGTCCTACAGGCGAATGTTGAGATGCGTTTTGCGCATGCTTCTCTGACGATTAGTAGATAGTTTGGTTTCATTGTCTCTGGCATTAAGTCTGGCTGACCGTTAGTTGAGCGTCAGTCCGTCGGGTGCGATGCTTATGAGTCGCTGGCGATAGAGGTCGCCCACGGCTTTCTTGAACACCTTCTTGCTCACCTGGAAGCGTCGCTTGATGTCCTCAGCGTCGCTCTTGTCGCCCAGGTCGCACTTGCCGTCGTGCTCCTTGAGGTACTGCAGCAGCGTGTCGGCGAAGTCGAGTGTCTGCTGTCGTCCGGTAGGCTGCAGCGTTACGTCAATCTTTCCGTCGGGACGCACGGTGCCGATGTAGCCCTTCACGCGGTCGCCGGTGTGCAGATAGCGGAACACCTGATCCTCGTAGACCAGTCCTGGGTAGCAGTTGTCGATGATTACCTTGAAGCCCATCTCCGTCTTCTGCCACACCAGCAGGTCTACCTCCTGACCGTGGTTGTAGAACGGGTGGCGCTCTGCGAAGTATTTCTCCACCTTTGCCGACGCCACGATGCGGTAGCTCTCCTCGTCGATGTGTACATGCACGATGTAGCTCTCGCCCTTCTGCATGCGCTTCTTCTGCTCGCGGAACGGGCAGAAGAGGTCTTTCATCAGGCCCCAGTTGAGGAATGCGCCGTACTCGTTCACCCACGACACTTCGAGGTAGGCGAAGTCGCCCACCTTGCACAGCGGCGTCTCCGTAGTGGCTACGGGGCGCTCGTCCTGGTCGAGGTAGACGAACACGTTAAGCTCGTCGCCGGGCTTCGTGCCTTCGGGCACATAGCGCTTAGGCATGAGTATCTCTCCTTCGTCGCCGCCGTCGAGGTAGATACCGAAGTCAACCTCCTTAACGACAGTCATTTTATTGTAGTCGCCGAGTTTTATCATATTGTTTTGTTGTTCGTTTGTTTATTTGTAGGAGGGTATGTGCATTCCTGCCGTACCCTTGTAAATGGTGTTCACTAATGCTACAGCTTTATCAGTCCGTCCTCGATGTGTATTGTGCGGTCGGTGATAGAAGCGAGGTGTTCGTCGTGTGTTACGATGACGAAAGTCTGTCCGAACTTGTCGCGCAGGTCGAAGAAGAGCTGGTGCAGCTCTGCCTTGTTCTTCGAGTCGAGCGAGCCCGACGGCTCGTCGGCGAGCACCACAGCCGGGTTGTTCACCAACGCGCGCGCCACAGCCACACGCTGCTTCTCGCCGCCCGATAGTTCGTTGGGCTTGTGGTTGGCGCGGTCGGCGAGTCCCATGAAGTCGAGCAGTTCGAGAGCGCGTTTCTTCGCCTCGGATGTGCCTTTGCCTCCGATGTATGCGGGTATCATGATGTTCTCGAGTGCCGTGAACTCGGGCAGGAGCTGATGAAACTGGAAGACGAAGCCGATGTGCTGATTGCGGAAGTCGCTCAGCTTGTTCGACGATAGGCTCATCACGTCTACGCCGTCAACGCTTATCTCGCCGCTGTCGGGCTTGTCGAGCGTGCCCATTATCTGCAGCAGTGTGGTCTTGCCGGCACCGCTCGGGCCTACAATGCTCACTACTTCTCCTTTGTCTATATGCAAGTCGATGCCCTTGAGCACTTGCAGCGAGCCGAAGCTCTTGGTTATTCCTTTTATGTCGATCATAGTTGGTGGTGTTATGTTGAGATGTTGAGGTGGTGAGATATGATGTTGAGATGGTGAGGTGTTGAGGTGTTGAGATGGTGAGGTGTTGAGATTAGCTTTTCAATTCAAAATTCTTTAATTCAGAATCGGCGCAGCCGACAATTCAAAACTCAAAATTCAAAACTCAAAATTTCTTCTTTATCCACTTTCCGATTGCCTCGTATGCACTCTGGTCCTCGGTGTGCTGCGGCTGAGCGAACGTCATTTCGTCCATAGCGTCGCCGTGCTGGTCGGGGAAGATGATCATGATGTTTGAGCCAGAGAAGTGGTGCTTTATCTCTTCGGGCAGATGCTCCAGCGCGTTCTTGAACGACACCGTGCCCTTTCTTGCCGTCACAACCACGAAGAGATGGTCCTTCTGTATGCTCTCGGCGATGTGCGGCATCTCGTTCCAGTGGGTCATCTCGGTGAACGAGCAGCGCATGGTGGGGTGGTAGTGGCGTATGTAGTCGGCTATGAGCGGCAGCGTGTCGCCGCGTCCGTGAAACTCCGTGTGGCACTCCATGTTGCACGCCAGGCGCGAGAGGCGCTCCAGCCAGCGGTAGAAGCCAGGCTCGAACTGCGCACGCGACGGCACAACCACCTTTATGCGGCGTATCGTGGGCAGCGGCTGGTTGAGACGAGCCATTATTATCTGCGAGTTGAGGCCGTTGAAGAGGCTCTGGTGGAACGCTCCCCAGAACTTCTGCGACACCTCAGGGTGCATGTGCATGCCGATGATGATGTCCGTTGCGCGGAACTCCTTGAAGGCGTGGCGTATGCCGTTGGCGATGTTCGCCGCAACGCGCACCTGCGTCTGCATCGTCATATCTGCCGACGCGCTGTACTGCGCCATGCGCTCCAGCAGCTGGCTGCCTTTCTCCATGTTGCGCTGCATGTCGTCGTCGTCGTACACCACATTCAGACCCACGAGCTGCGTGGTGTTCTTCGGGTTGCGCATGAGCATCGCGAGGTTAACGAGGCGCTGCGCATACTCGGGGTATTTCAGCGGTATGAGTATCTTCTCCTCAGCCGTGGCCGGCTTGTCGTCGCTCGGCATCTCGCGGTCGCGCAGCGTGATCTGTTGCGCCGCACGCTCTGTCATCATTGTCGAGATGATGCACGTAACGAGAATCATGAGCACCACGCTGTTCAGCATGTCGTCGGTGACGAGCGGCTTGCCCGGCTCCAGCTCCACGCGCATACCGATCATAAGCATGGCGATGGCGCCGGCGGCGTGTGCCGAAGTGAGTCCGAACATCATGTTGCCCGACGACTTCGGCAGTCGGAACATGGAGGCTGCGGTGTATGCGGCTATCGCCTTGCCGAGCGTTCCGAAGCCCGCAATGACGAACATCGCTATGATGATGGTGCTGCCCTCGAAGAGCAGTCGCACGTTGATGAGCATGCCCACGCCGATGAGGAAGTAGGGTATGAAGAGTGCGTTGCCGATGAACTCAATGCGGTTCATAAGCGGCGAGACGTGGGGTATGTAGCGGTTGAGGATGATGCCGGCTACGAAGGCGCCGATGATGCCTTCAAGACCTGCGACTTCGCTCGCCGCCGCACTCATAAATAGCATCGACATCACGAAGATGAACTGCATGACGGCGTCGCTGTAGCGGCGCAGGAACCAGCGCGTGAAGCGCGGAATGAGCAGAAACATCGCGACGCAGTAGCCCACGAACTTGCCCACGAACAGCAGCCAGAACCACACGCTCGTCTCGCCGCCGTACGAGGCGACGATTGCTGTAAGCGCCACGAGCGCCATGAGCAGTGAAATCATCGACGAACCGACCGAGAGCGTCACGCTCGGCTTGCGCTGCAGACCGTAGCGGCCCACGATGGGGTAGGCGATGAGCGTGTTCGACGCCATGAGGCAGCCCAAGAGCAGCGACGCGAACACGGAGTAATGCAGCAGGGATATGCTGGCGAAGTATGTCAGCACGAGCGGCAGCGCGAACGTGAGCAGACCGAATCCGAGGAAGCGGCCCTTGTTGCGCTTCACGCCCTCCATGTCCATCTCCAGCGAGGCGAGGAACATGATGTAGTAGAGTCCAACCTTGCCGAACAGCTCGAACGAGTCATCGCGCGCAAGGATGTTGAAGCCGTACTTGCCGACTGCTACTCCGGCGAGCACCATGCCAATGATATGCGGGATGCGCAGCTTGCCCATGATGATAGGGGCAAACAGAATGATGAGCATCACCACAAAGAATATCAGGGTGGGGTCGGTTATCGGGAAATAGCTGGCAAGATTGGTCATGTACGGATTGATATTTTGTATGCAATTTTGTATGCAAAGATAAACAAAAAATCGCTAACAGCTCAATCCGTGTTAATAAAAAACTCCGCATGCACAGCGCATACGGAGTTTTTTTATGAGTTAATAGCCTACGGTGAGGGTGTTCACGCAAATCATGCGGAAGCTAAAGCCGTCTTCCGATCCGCTATAGTCTTCATAGACGCGCATCTGCTTGCCCTTGAAGCGCACGGTGGTATAGCCCTGCCAGTCGCTGTTGTCGGGATCGTACGGATCCCAAAAGTGCAATGTGCCGCTGGTAGCGTCTGTCCAATCCCATTTTGCCACCTCTGCTGTGTGGTCCATGTAGAAGCAGATGTATGTGTTGTTTGTAGAGAATATTACGCGGTAGCAGAACTCGCTGTCCTCGTCGAGAACGTCGTCCTTGTCATAGTCCCACTTCTGTGCAGCCGGCGAGAGATCAATATTGTGCGAGACAACACCGTTTGTAATCCACTGCTTGCCGTGTGCTATGTATGCACCGTTGAGGTAGTGCCATGTCTCGAAGCTGTTCATTCGCCATGAGCGGCAGAGGCTTTCTGACCAATCCGTATTCTCTGTTTCTGCATAATTTACGTATACCGTCGACTTCACGCCGTTGCTGTTGGTGTATACCACAGTAGAACTGCCTTCCTTCAGCTTGCGCAGGTCGAGCAATGCGCCGTTGTTGAATCGGTACACGCCCTTCTGTTCGCGTCTGTATGTGCCGTAAGTGTACGAACCGTTGTCGAAGATTATTGTGCCGTCCTCGTTGGCACGTGTAGCCATGCGCTTTGTGCCGCGTTTCTTGAAGACAGAAACCGATCCGTCTGCCTCGCGCTTCGCTTTCACGGTCTTCTGCGGCGCATGGTTAGAGCGTGCTCCGCTCATGAGGTAGTGGCCGTCACCGAAAAGCTCGATAGACGAGAATTCGGGATTGCCTTCCAATGTACTCTGAACCTCGACCTTTATCGCGTCCTCAGCATAAGGCTCATCTTCGAAATTGCCGGGTGTGAACTCTGTGGTAGGCAATGCGCCTTCGGGTATCTTCTCATCGCCATATTCGCCGTTTTCGTCGCTTTCGCAGGCTGTGAAGCCTACCGATGCAAGTGCGATGAGGCAGGCATAAAGAAAGTTTCTTCTCATATATGTTTTCGTTTAGGGTTTTCTATTCTGATTTTTTGTGTTGCTTAGAAGCGGATGGCTACGTATGCGCGGATGCCGCTCTGCTTCAGCGTGAACTTCTCGGTTGAGAAGTAGCTCTCGTTGTCGCCCTCGTCGTAGTCGCTGCCGTTGTCGTAGTCGCCATCGTTGTTGCCCTCGTCGTCGCCGCCGTCGAAGCTTGTCTGCTTGTACTTAACCTTGCCCCAAAGACCCTCGACACCGAGCGATATGCACTTGTAAGCTACCGATACGCCGGCTGCCATCATGCAACCGAAACCGTAGGCGAAGGTGTCGTTCTGCAGTACGCCCGTCGCCGTAGGCATCACGTGGAAGTAGGCTGCTGCGATGAGCTTGTTCCAAGGATTCACGCTCACGCTCGGACCAACGTGCATGCTGTAGTCGAACTTGTGCATACCGAGGTTGATGTTGCCAGGGAGTATAGACGGATTGCCGTCGGGCTTGCCGCTGACGATGTCATCGAAGCCTTCAGAAGCGCGTGTGCCGCTCTTTGCGGTGGCGTTGTCCGTGTTGAGCTTCAGCTTGGTATAGGTGAAGTCGAGGAAGCCGTAGTCGATACCAATCTTGATGAGTCCGGCGATTGGCTTGGCGTGAAGATAGGCTGTGCGACCCTGCTGTACGAAGAACGATCCGTTGGTCTTCCATGTCATAGCCTCGCCGTCTGTGCGCTCGAGGTTAGGCTGGGTGATACCGAACTTCCAGTATTTCTTGCGCTTCCAAACCTTAGTGTAGTTCTGCTCCTTTTCAAGGGTGTTTACGCGGTTCTCCATCTGTGCGAGTTTCTCGCTCAGAGTGTCTACGGGTTGGGTCAGAACAGAGTCTGACGATGCGCTGTAGGTCTGCACAGACGCTGCTGATGCAGACATGGCAATGGCGGTGAAGGCTGCCATCATTACAGTCTTGATAACTTTTCTCATTGTCTTTTGTATTTTAACTGATTTTTAACTTTGCAGGGAAATAACGCCTTTGAAACGTTAGAAAAATACTTAATAGTTTCTACAATTTGCAAAGTTATGTAAAATTTAAGAATCGTGCAAACGTTCTTCTTTCAGCGCATTTAGATGAAGTTTAGAACAATTTGGAATGTTCTGCAAATATTTGGAGTGTTCTGCAATATCGGTGCACATCATGCAAAAACATAGTATGATGTACACTTATTAACGCAAATTAAAATAATGTTAAAATAAAAGACAACCGTTGGAAGATTTTTTCGCATACGCTATATTAACAACAAAAAAGGGTGCAGCAAACTATTGTCTGCTACACCCCCATAAAGTTTATGGATGTGGAAATTGGTTTAGAATTCAGCACTCTTCGGAGTACGCGGGAACGGAATCACGTCGCGGATGTTCTGCATACCTGTTACGAAGAGTATGAGGCGCTCGAAACCGAGGCCGAAGCCAGCATGCGGACATGAGCCGTACTTGCGTGTGTCGAGGTACCAGGTCATATCCTTCATCGGGATGTTGCGCTCCTCAATCTCGTTCATCAGCTTGTCGTAGCTCTCCTCGCGTACAGAACCGCCGATGATCTCGCCGATCTGCGGGAAGAGAACGTCTGTGCCCTGAACGGTCTGGCCGCTCTTGCCGCCGAAGCCGCTCTCCTCAGCGTCTATCTTCATGTAGAACGCCTTGATAGCCTTCGGATAGTTGGTCATGATAACCGGCTTCTTGAAGTGCTCCTCAACGAGGAAACGCTCGTGCTCAGAAGCCAAGTCGTCGCCCCACTCGCATGGGAACTCGAACTTCTTGCCGTTCTGTATAGCCTCCTGCAGGATGCGGATGCCATCGGTGTAAGGCAGACGAACGAACTCGGAGTTGAGCACGCCCTCAAGACGTGCGATGAGGCCCTTGTCGATCATCTTGTTGAGGAACTCGAGGTCATCCTTGCAGTGGTCGAGCGCCCAACGGATGCAATACTTGATGAAGTCTTCCTCAAGGTCCATGAGTCCGGCGAGGTCGAGGAATGCCACCTCAGGCTCTACCATCCAGAACTCAGCCAAGTGGCGCGGAGTGTTAGAGTTCTCTGCGCGGAATGTCGGACCGAAGGTGTAGATGGCTCCGAGCGCTGTGGCTCCGAGCTCGCCCTCGAGCTGTCCAGACACGGTGAGCGAAGTCTGCTTGCCGAAGAAGTCGTCAGAGTAGTCGATCTTGCCGTCCTCTGTCTTCTTCAGGTTGTAGAGGTTCTTGGTCGTAACCTGGAACATCTGCCCCGCACCCTCGCAGTCGCTTGCGGTGATGAGCGGAGTGTTGAAGTAGAAGTAGCCGTGCTCGTGGAAGTAGGTGTGGATAGCCATCGCCATGTTGTGGCGTATGCGCATCACTGCACCGAATGTGTTGGTGCGCAGACGCAGATGAGCGTACTGACGCATGTATTCGAACGACTGTCCCTTCTTCTGCATCGGGTAGTCGCTGCCGCAGAGACCGTACACTTCGAGGCTCTCGCACTGTATTTCAGATGTCTGACCCGCACCCTGGCTCTCTACGAGCGTACCTACTGCGCTGATGCAGGCACCGGTGGTGATCTGCTTCAGCATCTCGGCGTCGAACTTGGTGGGGTCTACCACGATCTGTATGTTCTTGATTGTAGAACCGTCGTTGAGCGCGATGAAGTCGACAGCCTTCGAACTGCGGTGAGTGCGCACCCAACCCTTTACGTTGATTTGGCTTCCGAAGTCGGTGCTACGGAGAGCGTCAATAACTTTTGTTCTTTCCATTATATTGTTTAAGTTAAAAGGGTTGATATGGTGGGATGTTGTGTACACCATCTCAACACCTCACCACTTCAACCTGTTTATGTTTTACTCGAATGCTCCCATGCGCAGCATCTCCACTTCCTTCTCTGTGAGGAAACGCCAGTCGCCGCGGCGGAGGTTCTTCTTGGTGAGTCCTGCGAACTGCACGCGGTCGAGCTTAACGACGCGGTAGCCGAGGTGCTCGAAGATGCGGCGCACGATGCGGTTCTTGCCGCTGTGAATCTCGATGCCTACCTGGCTCTTGTCTGTGTCGCTTGCGTACTCGATAGCGTCTGCATGTATCTCGCCGTCCTCAAGCTCGATGCCCTGAGCAATCTGCTGCATGTCGTGAGCCGTTACGTTCTTGTCGAGGTATACGTGGTATACCTTCTTCTTCAGGAACTTCGGGTGTGTGAGCTTAGAAGCGAGGTCGCCGTCGTTGGTGAGCAGGAGCACGCCGGTTGTGTTGCGGTCGAGGCGTCCTACCGGGTAGATGCGCTCCGGGCACACGTTCTTCACGAGGTCCATCACGGTCTTACGCTGCTGCGGGTCGTCGCTTGTTGTCACGCAGTCCTTCGGCTTGTTGAGCAGCACGTACACCTTCTTCTTGAGTGTTACGGGCTGGTCGTGGAATTTTATCTCGTCTGTGCGCTTGATCTTGGTGCCGAGCTCGGTCACTACCTCTCCGTTCACAGTAACCACGCCTGCCTGGATGAACTCGTCAGCCTCACGGCGCGAGCAGATACCTGCGTTGGCGAGGAACTTGTTCAGACGAAGCGGTTCGTTCGGATCGTAGTTCTCCTCCTTGTACTCAATGCGCTTTTTCATGCTATACTTTGCGTTGGGGTCGTAGCCCGGTGTGCGCTGACGCTGCTGGTAGCCACCCTGATTGTAGCCGCCCTGCTGTCCGTAGCCGCCGCGGTTGTAGCCGCCGCGCTGCTGACCGTAGCCGCACTGCTGTCCGTAACCGCCGCGCTGCTGGTAGCCGCCCTGCTGTCCGTAGCCGCCGCGCTGCTGATAGCCGCCCTGCTGGCGCTGTCCGTAGCCGCCGCGCTGCTGGTAGCCGCCCTGCTGACGTGGCTGGTAGCCGCCCTGCTGCTGTTCGCCGTCCTGGTTGTAGCGCGGACGATAGCCGCCCTGCTGACGTGGCTGGTAGCCGCCCTGCTGCTGCTCGCCGTCCTGGTTGTAGCGCGGACGATAGCCGCCCTGCTGACGCGGCTGATAGCCGCCCTGCTGCTGTTCGCCGTCCTGGTTGTAGCGTGGACGATAGCCGCCCTGAGGACGCTGCTGATAGCCGCCACGGTTGTAACCGCCTTGCTGACGTGGCTGGTAACCGCCCTGCTGACGTGGCTGATAGCCGCCCTGCTGTTGCGAGCCGAGACCTGCGCCGAAGCCTTCCGGACGGAAGCCGCCGTCTTCGCTCTGTGATGAGGCTGAAGCCGAGTGCTGTGTGTGAATACGCGGGCGACGTCCCGTCACGCTGCGATACTCTTTCTGATAGTTTCCTGCGGCACGGCCGTAGCTCTCGCTATTGCCAGTAGTCTGATCCGCTGTGTTCTGTTCCTGATTCTTTACGTTTTCTGAATCCATAGTTACTTGTTGGTTTTTATTGTTTATGTATATAGCCTCACGGCTATTGTCGAATTATATCGGGGGTTGGCTTAAATGCCTGTGTAGTTCATTGGTGTGATAGCCATCAATTCCGCCTTCACAGCGTCGCTCACGTTGAGTGTCTGTATGAACTCGTGGATGGTCTCCTCGGTCATGTGCTTGTTGGTGCGTGTGAGCGCCTTCAGTGCTTCGTAGGGATGCGGATAAGCTTCGCGGCGGAGTATTGTCTGTATAGCCTCTGCCACTACTGCCCATGTGTTGTTGAGGTCTTCCTGCAGCTTCTCCTCGTTGAGGATGAGCTTGCGCAGGCCCTTGAGTGTGCTCTCTATTGCGATTACGCCGTGGCCGAACGGTACGCCCACGTTGCGCAGTACGGTAGAGTCGGTGAGGTCGCGCTGCAGACGGCTCACGGGCAGCTTCTGTGCGAGGAACTGCAGCACGGCGTTTGCCATGCCGAGGTTGCCCTCCGAGTTCTCGAAGTCGATTGGGTTCACCTTGTGTGGCATTGCCGATGAGCCTACTTCGCCTGCCTTGATCTTCTGCTTGAAGTACTCCATTGAGATGTACATCCAGAAGTCGCGGTCGAGGTCGATGATGATTGTGTTGATGCGGCGCATTGCGTCGAACACCGAGCCGAGGCAGTCGTAGTTGGAGATCTGTGTGGTGAACTGCTCGCGCTCCAGTCCGAGCTTCTCGCTCACGAAGCGGTTGCCGAACGCCTTCCAGTCGTACTCGGGGTAGGCTACGTGGTGGGCGTTGTAGTTGCCGGTGGCTCCGCCGAACTTGGCGGTGAGGCGGCACTCCTTCAGTTGGCGCAGCTGCTCCTCCAGGCGATATACGAACACCATCACCTCCTTGCCCAGGCGTGTGGGCGAAGCGGGCTGTCCGTGGGTCTTGGCGAGCATTGGCACTGCTGCCCACTCCTCTGCGTACTCGCGGAGCTGTGCGATGAGCTCCTCGCAGAGCGGGTAGTAGAACTGCTCCAACGCCTCCTTTATAGAGAGGGGTACTGATGTGTTGTTGATATCCTGTGAGGTGAGTCCGAAGTGGATAAACTCCTTGTAAGCGTCGAGTCCGCCGATGCGGTCGAACTCCTCCTTTATGAAGTACTCTACAGCCTTCACGTCGTGGTTAGTCACTTTCTCGATGTCCTTCACGCGCTGGGCTTCTTCTTCACCAAAGTTGCGGTAGATGTCGCGCAAACGCTCGAAGAGCTGATGGTCGAACGAAGCAAGCTGCGGCAATGGCAACTCGCAGAGCGTGATGAAGTATTCGATTTCCACACGTACGCGGTAGCGTATCAGTGCATACTCAGAGAAGTAGTCGGCAAGGCGTTCGGTCTTGCCACGATAACGGCCGTCAATCGGCGAGATGGCTGTCAGCAAATCAAGTTTCATAATTGCTATTATATATAATATGTGTAATTACGGGTGCAAAATTACAAATAAGTTTTTATTTGTGTGTAGTTTTTTTGTGAAATAATGTGATTTGTGGTGTTAATGCGTAGTAGGTAAACAAAAAAAGCGAACAAGTTTTGTAACTTGTCCGCTTTGTGTGGGCGTTGACGGATTCGAACCGCCGACCCTCTGCTTGTAAGGCAGATGCTCTAAACCAGCTGAGCTAAACGCCCTTGCTTCACAATTGCTTTGTTCTTGAAAGCGAGTGCAAAGGTATAGCATTTTTTTGTAACCACCAAATGTTTGATGAAAAAACTTCTTGTTTTAACATCCTATAACTAAAAATGGTGTATTCGAGATTTTCGTTTTACAGCAGTTTTACATCCCTCAAATTACCGCGGCGTGGCAAGGTTGTTTGCCTGCTGCGGCAATGTCGTTGTACATGCTAAGCAAACAACCTTGCCACGCCGTGGCAATTTGAGGGTTGTTTTTGGCAGATGTTCCGATGGCTTTGTCTGCCTGCTTTTTTAGTTGCGCTTCTGCGTTATACCGCCGTTCTTGGTGAGTATGAGTGTAGCCTTCTGCAGTCCGCGCGACTTGTGCTCGAAGATGAGGTTGGGGTTGAAGCGGCGTCCTTTGAATATTGTTTCAAAGTGCAGGTGTTCGGTTGTGGCGCGTCCGGTGCGTCCGGTCAGACCGATAACCTGTCCGGCTTTCACCTTGTCGCCCACCTTCACGAGGTTCTTCGACTGGTGCGAGTAGAGCGTTTCGAGTCCGTTGGCGTGCTTGATAACGATGCACAGACCGTAGCCGTAGTGTGTGGCTGAGCGTGTCACTACGCCGTCGAAGGCTGCCACTATTTCGTCCTTCGGCTTCGTCTTCAGGTCTACTCCGCTGTGTCGGCGTTTGCCTCCGTATGGGCTTATTACCTTTGCGCCTGGCAGCGGGTATGCCCATGTGCCCTTCTTCATCTCTTCGAGGTTCCACTTGTAGGTCGATTGTTTGGTGAAGACGTCCTCGGTGGTGAAGTTCTTGCTATCGTCGAAGTCTACCTTCTCGCCGATGGTCGACACGTTTATGTAGTTGTGCTGCTTCTCGCAGAGCAGTATGTGGCGGTGGAGTCGGTGACTGCCGAGGCCCACAACGGCGGTGGGGTTGATGCGTTTGCCGTCGATCATGATAGAGAAGTCGCAGTAGAACTTGCCACCGCGCTGTCCGACGATGGCTATGGTCTGTCCGGCGCGCACGTGTTGTCCCACCTCTACTACGTTCTCGGCGTTGTTGGCGTAGACGGTCTCGAGTCCGTTGCGGTGGCGTATCACGATGGTGTAGCCCATGTCGGGGAACTTGCGCGAGACACGTACCGTGCCGTCGAACATTGCCTTCACGGCATCGCCGTCCTTGGTGGTTATCTCCACTACGTTGTTCTTGCGCAGGGTTGCCTTGCCTACGGGTAGCGGGAAGGAGTATTCGTTCGGCTTCAGTGCATCGAGGTCGATGTTGAATGCGTCCGAACGGCTGAAGAGTCCGGGTGTGGATATGCTTATCTGCTGCTGTTCGGCAGCGGTGAACTGATGTTTGACGGGGGTTGCCGACACGAGTGTGAGTGTGGCTATGGCTAATAGTAGGTTCTTTATTCGCATTATAGTTATTTTGGTCTATAGTATGATGCCCGTGTAGATGCGTCCCGACTCGGTGCCAAGGCGGCGTGCCGAGAAGTAGTTGTCTACGTTGTCGTACGTGCAGATGTTGCTTTCGTTGATGTTCTCTGGAGCCACACCTGCGAATTCGAGCAGCTGTCGGTTAGCGAGTATTAGGTCGATGTGCCACTTCTTCTCAAACAATTTGGAGGGGTCGGTGGCATCTGCGTTGCGCTTTATCTCCTGCTTTGCGAGTGTTGTCATATCGAAGCCTGCAGCTTCAAAGGCGGCGTACACCTCGTCGCCCACCTCGAAGTTCTTCTGCGAAATGCCCGGACCGATAACCGCCTTCAGCTTCTTCGCGTCGGTCTTGTAAGCCACGCTCATGTCAGCAATCGCCTTGCTCACGATGCGTGCCTGTGTGCCGCGCCATCCGGCGTGTATGGCTGCCGTAGCGCGGTGCTCCTCGTCGTAGAGCAGCACTGGGATACAGTCGGCTGTCGACACTCCGATGCACACGCCCTCCACGTTGGTGAGCAGCGCGTCGACACCTTCGAGCAGCATCTGGCGTATGCGTTCGGGCATGGCGCAGAACTCGGGTCCGATGATGCGTGTCTCGGTGCCGTGCGTCTGGTGGGGCAGTATGAGGCGGTCTGTGCTGATGCCCAACTCTGCAGCTAAAAGGTTGCGGTTTGCAGCCACGTGCTCGGGCTTGTCGCCACAGTAGGGGTTGATGTTCAGCGAGGCGTGGTTGCCCTCGCTGGTTCCGCCGTGGCGTGTGGTAGAGAATGCACACACGCCATCGGCTATATTATAATATGTAAGGCGCAGCGCAGAGTTACTCATTGCCTGCCTCCTCTTCGTATTCAAAGTCGTCGAGGTCTTCCACGTCGTCAACGTACTCGATGTCGTCGTCGTCGACGTAGATAATCTCGTCCTCGCCCTCTGCCTCCAGCTCAGCCATGAAGCGTGTCATATCCTTGTCGCGGTGTACGAGGGTGTCCTCGGCGGTGATGGTCTGCAGCTTGTTGCTCTCCGAGTTGAGTTCCTTCCACAGGGTGTCCTTCAGCTCCTGTAAGCCTAAACCGCTTACAGAAGAGATGAACACCACGGGGAGGTCGTCGGGCAGCGTCTCGCGCAGCATGTCCATGAGCTCCTCGTCGAGCAGGTCGCACTTCGTCACGGCGAGCACGCGGTGCTTGTCGAGCATCTCCGGGTTGAACTTCTCAAGCTCGTTCTTCAGCAGTTCGTACTCGCGTTTGATGTCGTCGGTGTCGCCTGGCACCATGAAGAGCAGCAGCGAGTTGCGCTCGATGTGGCGCAGGAAGCGCAGACCGAGTCCCTTGCCTTCGCTCGCTCCCTCGATGATGCCCGGTATGTCTGCCATCACGAACGACTTGTGGTCGCGGTAGTCGACGATGCCGAGCGAGGGTTCGAGCGTGGTGAACGGGTAGTTGGCAATCTTCGGGCGTGCGCTCGACACGGCTGAGAGCAATGTCGACTTGCCTGCGTTGGGCAGACCCACCAGACCTACGTCGGCGAGCAGCTTCAGCTCGAGAATGATTGTCATCTCCTCCATCGGTTCGCCTGGCTGTGCGTAGCGCGGACACTGGTTGGTAGCCGAACGGAACTGGAAGTTGCCGAGTCCGCCTCTGCCGCCCTTGAGCAGCAGCACCTCCTGTCCGTCGTGCATCACGTCGCACACGTACTTACCCGTCTCGGCGTTGTACACCACCGTACCGCAGGGCACGTCGATGTATATGTCCTTGCCGTCTTTGCCGTGACATTTGTCGCGACCGCCGTTGCCGCCGTGCTCAGCGAAGACGTGGCGCTGAAACTTCAGGTGGAGCAGTGTCCAGTAGTTGTGGTTGCCACGCAGGTAGATGCTACCGCCGTGACCGCCGTCGCCACCGTCGGGTCCGCCGTTCGGGTTGTACTTCACGTGTCGGAGGTGCATGGAGCCTCTGCCGCCCTTGCCCGAGCGACAATATATCTTTACATAGTCTACGAAATTAGATTCTGCCATTGTCTGTATTTATGCTTTATTGATGAATAAAAGGACAACTATCAATCAATCAATCGATTGACAACTTGCAAAGTTACTGAAAGTCTTGCACATAAAAAAACTGCTTGCAGGTTTTTTTGTCGAGACGCATCGTAACTTATCAAAAGTTACGTGAAATATCGCAAATTACGGCATTTTTTGCAGATATTCTTTGTTTGTGATAGATGATAGAAAACAAAAACGGAGACCGCTTGGCCTCCGTTTTTGTTATTTCTTTGCTACATATCGCAGCGCATACACGAGCACGAAGGTGAAGCCTGCGAGCGGTATGAAGAACGGCAGCGTGAAGTTGTCGGTAGAGTCGGCGATGATGCCCATCAAGAGAAATCCGCAACCGCCTACTGGAGTCATCATCAGTATCGACGAAGCACTCTTGGTGAGTCCGCCGAGTCCGCGCAAGGTCATGGCGAAGATTGTGGGGAACATGATAGCCTCGAAAAAGTAGTTGGCTATGAGTGCCAACACCGATATGTCGCGACCGAGGTCGAGCAGCAGAATGGTTATGCACACCACTGTGCCGAGAGCACACACGGCGAGATACTTCTCGGCAGCGACGTTGCTCATCACAGCCGCGCCGATGAAGCGTGCCAACATGAATACGCCCAAGCCGATGGTGAGGATAGTAGAGCCTGTGGCTGCCTTCATCCAGTTCTGGCCTGTCACGAAGTTGATGAAGTAGGAGTTGATGGATATCTCTGCCACCTCGTAGGCAAGCAGCGCGAGCAGTCCGAATACGAACCAGCGGTTGCGGAAGAGCATCTTCAGGTTGTGCGCGCCCTGCTTGGTGTCGCCGTCGTTCTCGTGCACTATCTCAGGCAGCTGTACGCGTGCGAAGACCACGGCTATGAGCAGCACGAACGCGCCCATGATGGTGTAAGGTATCACGGCATCGCCGCCTGCGCTGCCGTCGGCACCCTGAAAGAGGAAGCTGCCCACTACGAGTGTGGCGAACATGGAGCCTACGCCGTTGAACGACTGCGAGAAATTGAGTCGTGATGTGGCTGTCTCCTTGGGTCCAAGCTCTGTAACATATGGGTTGGCGGAAGTCTCAAGGAATACCAGTCCGCAACCGATGATGAACAGTGCAACAAGATAGGCGTAGAACGTGCCCAACATCGAGCATGGGATGAACGCCAATGAGCCCAATCCGAACAGGAGGAGTCCGCTTACCACGCCACGGCGGTAGCCCTGGCGGTTAATGAACAGTCCGGCGGGGATAGCCATGAGGAAGTAACCCAGATAGGTGGTCACCTGTATGAGAGCCGACTGTGTGATACTGATGTCGAGCGCATTCTGAAAATGCTTGTTGAGCACATCGAGGATAGCGCGTGCGAAACCCCACATGAAGAAGAGTGAGGTGATGAGGATGAACGGCACAGCATACTGCTTGCTGCTCAAAGATGCTTGATTTTGTTTCATGCGTGCAAAGGTAAGGAAACTTTTAAATAAATAACGATGCGTCTCGACAAAAAAAACCTGCAAGCAGTTTTTTTATGTGCAAGACTTTCAGTAACTTTGCACCTAATTATAAATATTGTACCCTATGAGCGTGATAAAAATAAAGGACAAGACCTTCAAGGTGTCAATCCCCGAAGCTGAGATTCTTCAAAAAGTAAAGGTCGTAGCCGATCGTATCAACAAGGACATGGCAGGCAAGAACCCATTGCTGCTCGCCATGCTTAACGGATCGTTCGTGTTCGCTGCCGACCTCATGCGTATGATCAACGTGCCGTGCGAGATTTCGTTCGTCAAGATGTCGTCGTACGAGGGCACTGCGTCTACAGGCAATGTGAAGCAGCTCATCGGTTTGAGCGAGGAGATAAAGGGCAGAACGGTAATCATCGTTGAGGACATCATCGAGTCGGGACTCACTATGCAGACTCTTCTCGAGCAACTCAAGGAGAAAGAGCCGGAGTCGGTACATATTTGCACTCTGCTGCTCAAGCCGGAGTGTCTGAAGGTGCCTCTCGACACAGAGTATGTAGCCATCGAGATACCAAACGACTTCATCCTCGGCTACGGACTCGACTACGACCAGCAGGGACGCAACCTGCGTGATATCTATACAGTGGTGGAGTAGGAGTAAACAATAACATTACATAATAAAGAATTCAGATGAAAAACATCGTAATTTTCGGTGCTCCTGGTTCAGGCAAGGGCACTCAGAGCGACCTGATGATTGAGAAGTATGGTTTCAACCACATCTCTACAGGCGACGTTCTCCGCAACGAGATCAAGAACGGAACAGAACTTGGCAAGACTGCCAAGGGTTTTATCGACAACGGACAACTCATCCCCGACGAGTTGATGGTCAACATCCTCGCAAGTGTGTATGATAGCTTCGGCAAGGAGCACAAGGGCGTAATCTTCGACGGCTTCCCGCGCACAATCCCGCAGGCTGAGGCTCTGAAGAAGATGCTCGCAGAGCGCGGACACAAGGTGGCTGCTATGATTGAGCTCGACGTGCCGGAGGACGAGCTGATGACTCGTCTCGTGAAGCGCGGTCAGGAGAGCGGTCGCTCTGACGACAACGCAGAGACAATAAAGAAACGCCTCGACGTTTATCACAACCAGACAGCTCCGCTCATCGAGTGGTACAAGGCTGAAGGCATTCACCACCACATCAACGGACTCGGCGAGTTGCCACGCATCTTCGGCGATATCTGCAGCGTGATTGACGCGCTCTAATACATAGAGTTGAGAGTTGAGAGTTTAGAGTTGAGAGTTATGATTACCTTTTAATATTGTATGAGCAAGCATGAGCTTCTATACATATCATAACTATCAACTCTAAACTCTCAACTCTCAATTATAAAAAAATGTCCTCGAAAGTTGGTTGCAACCAACCTTCGAGGACATTTTTTATTCGTTGCTTTCGATGAACACAGTATTGTCCATTTCGTCGAGCGACTTCTTCTTCTTGTTCTCCTTCGCTCCGGCTTTCAGCAGACTTTTTGCAGCGGTGATGATACTTCTGCCGCTTTCCGCTGTCGACACCTTCAGCTTCGTCATCTTCTCCATTGTGTTGTTCATGCTCGTTTCCACGTCGATGAAGCGCATACCGAAGTCCTGCACGCGCTCCACTACGACGTTCGCTGCATCCATCATCGCCTGCTGATTGCTCAGCTGTCGCACCTGTGTCCACATCATCTCTAATACACGCAGGTTCATGTACATGGTCTGCGGACCGAGAATCATCACGCCCTCGTCGTAAGCCTCGCGCCAGAGCGTGCTGTCGTTGAGCAGCGCAAGGTTCAATGCGCCCTCTATAGGCACGTACATGATGGCGAAGTTGAGACGGTTGTATCCGTCGGGCAGATATTTCGTGTACTCCTTGCGTGCCAGTCGCTTCACCTGCGCACGCACGCTTGCCACGTGTGCTTTCAGATACTCCGACTTCTCAGATGTGCCGTCCTCGGCGTTCATGTATCGCTCGTAGTCGGTGAGCGACATCTTCGAGTCGACCACCACGTGGCGGTTGTTCGGGAAGTGGAGGATGAAGTCGGGCACGAGTCCACGACCGTCGTCGCCCTTTGCCTGCTTGCCCGCCTTGTCGCGCAGCGTTTCCTGCGTGTCAAACTGCTCGCCCTCCTTCAGTTCGAGGTCTTCAAGCAGCTGCTTCAGCTTCAGCTCGCCGAAGTTGCCCTGCACCTTCACCTCACCCGTCAGCGCACGTGTCAGTCGGTCGGCAGTCTCGCCTAAGGCTGCGCTCTTCTCCATGTTCACCTTTATCGTGGCATCAAGGCGTGTGAGTGCTTCGCTCTGCTGCTCCTTCGACTTGTCGAAAGCCTCCTTCATACTCTTCAGACTCTGCGTCAGCGGATCGATTATCTTTGACACCTGCTCCTTGTTGCTTTCGCCCAACTCCTCCTGACGTCGCTTCAGAATTTCCTCCGATGTGGTCTGCATCTGCTCGCGGATGAGCTTCATCTGGCTCTGCATCTGCTCGCGGTTCATATCGCGGAGTGCTTCTATCTGCTTCTCTTGCGCCTCTTTTGCTTGCTGCAGCTGCTTCTCCTGTGTCTCCTTTACCTGTTTGAGCTGCGCCTCGTGCGCCTCTTTCAGTTCGGCAATTTGCTTGCTGTGCGCTTCTTTCAGCTCTTCTGTTTGTTGGTTGTGCACGTCTTTCAGCTCCGATATTCTCTTGCTGTAAGAGTACACTACTACGCCAATTATGATGGCTGCTACTATTGCTATTATTATGCTTTCTATCATTGTGTTTTAAAATGTTATTATGTAGCTGATTTTTACATACGTTACAAATATACATAATTTAATTGGTTTATAGTGTTTTACGCTGTCTTTATTTCGGTAAAATGCATAAAATGAGTGTTTTTACTTTGCTAAAATGCGCAAAATAAATACTTTTACTTTGCTAAAATGTACAAAGCGAGTACTTTTACTTTGCTAAAATGCATAGTATTTTCGGTTGTGTGGACTTGCTGTTGGGGAAAGAAAAGCCCGAAGTCCCAGTTCTATGGGGCTTCGGGTTGGTTGGTGAGGTGTTCTTGCTCTGGCAAGCGGCAAAAGCCGAGCGGAGATGTTGAGGTGTTGGCGAGTCGCCTCTAAGGGGGTGCACTTCTTGCTCTGGCAAGCGGCAAAGCCGAGCGGTCTCAAGTGCACCAACGTATTATATGGTGTTGAGATGTTGAGGTGGTAAGATGGTGTTACAGGAAGGCGATAGTCAGACCAGCCATCACGATGCTCACCATCGACATGAGCTTGATGAGGATGTTCAGCGAAGGTCCTGAGGTGTCCTTGAACGGGTCGCCCACGGTGTCGCCCACGATAGTCGCTTTGTGGTTTTCGCTGCCCTTGCCTTCGAAGTGGCCTTCCTCAATCATCTTCTTCGCGTTGTCCCACGCTCCGCCCGAGTTGGACATGAACACGGCGAGGGTGAAGCCTGCTGCCAAGCCGCCTGTGAGCAGACCGAGCACACCAGCCACGCCGAGCACCAAGCCTACGACGATAGGTATGATGATGGCGAGGAGCGACGGGATGAGCATCTCGCGCTGTGCGCTGCGTGTGCTTATCTCCACGCAACGGCCATAGTCGGGTGTCGCTTTGCCTTCGAGTATGCCCTTTATCTCGCGGAACTGACGGCGCACTTCCTGCACCATCGACTCTGCAGCACGTCCTACTGCGTCCATCGTTAGTCCGCAGAACAGGAAGGCAGCCATGGCTCCGAGGAATGCTCCTACGAGCACCTTCGGATTGATGAGGTTCACCTGGAAGAACTCGATGAAGTCGATAGTTGTGGCGTTGGTAGGGTCGAAGAGGTTGCCGGCTGTGTCAAAGTATTGCTTGCCGTTATCCACGGCGCGTACCATGGCTATTTTTATCTCCTCAATGTAAGAGGCGAGGAGGGCTAAAGCCGTGAGAGCAGCCGAGCCGATAGCGAAGCCTTTGCCCGTAGCTGCGGTGGTGTTGCCTAAGGCGTCGAGCGCATCTGTGCGTTCGCGTATCTCCTTGCCCAGTCCGCTCATCTCTGCGTTGCCGCCGGCGTTGTCGGCGATTGGTCCATAGGCATCGGTGGCGAGAGTGATGCCGAGCGTAGAGAGCATACCTACGGCAGCGATGCCGATGCCGTAAAGACCGGTGCTGATCGACTTCGCCGAGAGCGACATATCGAAGCCGTTGGCGCAGAGGTAGCTGAGCATGATGGCTACGGAGATGGTCACGACGGGTATCATCGTCGATATCATGCCCGTTCCTATACCTTTGATGATGACCGTTGCAGGACCAGTCTGCGAAGCCTCCGCAATCTTCTGCGTCGGTGCGTAGCTATGCGAGGTGTAGTATTCGGTAGCCTGACCGATGACCACGCCAGCCACTAAGCCGCTGATTACGGAGAAGGAGAGTCCGAGCCAGTTCTCGATGCCGAGCAGATATAATATAATAAAGGTGGCAACGGCGATGAGTGCTGCGCTGACGTTGGTGCCGAGTCCGAGCGAGTGGAGCAGTTCCTTCATCGTTGCGCCCTCCTTGGTGCGCACGAGGAAGATGCCGATGAGCGAGAGGAAGATGCCGATAGCCGCAATCACCATTGGTGCGATGACGGCACGCAGCTGCATGTCTGCGTTCATGGCGAACGCCGTTGCGCCGAGGGCAGCCGTTGAGAGTATCGATCCGCAGTAGCTCTCGTAGAGGTCGGCGCCCATGCCAGCCACGTCGCCCACGTTGTCGCCCACGTTGTCGGCGATGGTGGCAGGGTTGCGTGGGTCGTCCTCGGGTATGTTCGCCTCTACCTTACCCACAAGGTCGGCTCCCACGTCGGCAGCCTTTGTGTATATGCCACCGCCTACGCGAGCGAAGAGAGCCTGCGTCGAAGCACCCATGCCGAAGGTGAGCATAGTGGTGGTGATGGTGACGAGGGCTGTAGCCTCTCCGTCGTAGAAGGCGTTGAGAGCGACGAACCAGATGGCGATGTCGAGCAGTCCGAGACCCACGACGACGAGTCCCATCACCGCACCGCTACGGAAGGCTATCTTCAAGCCCTTGTCGAGTCCGGTGCGTGCGCCGTTGGCAGTGCGTGCGGAAGCGTAGGTGGCGGTCTTCATGCCGAAGAAGCCTGCCAAGCCGGAGAACAGACCGCCGGTGAGGAAGGCGAACGGCACCCACGGGTTCTGCACCTTCAGCACGTAAGCCATGAACGAGAAGACGATGGCGAGCACTACGAACACCATTGTCACAACCTTATATTGCTGCTTGAGGTAAGCCATTGCGCCTTTGCGTACATGCTCGGCAATCTCTTTCATTCTGTCTGTTCCTTCGTCCTCCTTCATCATCGAACGGAAGAAGAACCATGCCATTCCCAATGCTACAACACTGGCTATCGGGATCAGCCAAAATACTGAGGGGATGTTGTTCATAACGTTTTATTTATTAGGTTGATAATGGATATTAGTGGTTGGTCGTTGCCGATAGATTTTGCAAATATATGAAATAAAACAACACGAAAAGGAAAAACGTAGAATTATTTGCGTAAAATATTTTGATACATATATATAAAAAGGCTACGGCACGAATGCCGTAGCCTCCTATGATTAGCATTAAGAGCTATTTGATTTGCAATAATCTTAGAGAATGAATTTGTAGACGTGTGTCTGCTTGCCTGTTTCTATGCGCAGCACGTACACGCCGGGGGCGAGGTGTGATGTTGAGATGGTGAGGTGGTGAGATGGTGAGGTGGTGAGGTGTTGAGATGGTGAGATGGTGAGACGGTGAGATGGTGAGGTGGTGATCAGCTCGCCGCTCGCGGTGTAGAGGCTTACGCTCTTGATGCCTTCGCCGGTGACAACAATCTGCGAGCCCTCGCGACTCACGCTTACGGTAGAAACCGCAGCCGACTCAATGCTGGTTGGTATGTCGTGGGTGAGCGTGAGCAGGTCGCCCTCGCGCTTGATGTATGTTGCTGGTGCGTCTGCCACCTTCAGCTCCATGTCTTCGCCGTTCTTCGCGCTCATCATCATCACCTTATATATATGTCCGTCCTCGAACGGTACGCTGTTCTTGCGCAGCCAGTAGCTGTAGAGCGGAATGTCGAAGGCAGAAGACACGGTTACGTCGTCGTCGATGCCGTTGACAGCTACCGTCTCGCAGAGCTCCACGTCCTCGCACATCATCTTCACGTGACCCTCGTACGAGAGTTTCTCGTTGGTGCGCAGCAGTACGCCAATCTTGAACAGTGCGGTCTGCGACATATCGAGTACGCCCGACTCTACCTTCTGCTCCGAGTTGTCGCTGAAGAACACCTCCACCTTCGCCATGAGCGGTTTCTCCTCAGCCTTTACTACTTCGATGTAAGCTGCATCCTTGTCGTGTATGTTGTTGATAGGGTAGAAGTCGGTCTCCTCCTGGTCGCGTGTCGCTTCGAGCTTCACCTCGTAGCGTGCCGGGGTGAGGTCGGTGGGTATCGAGAGTTTAACGGGTATCTCCATCTCGGTGAAGCCCTCAATCTCCGTCAGTTGGTCGACGCGTGTGTTCAGCACCACCTGCTTAGCCTCGTCGAGCAGCTGCACGCGCAGATAGCAGTCGCGTGGCACGCCGTTGAGGTTCTTCAGGTTGAAGTAGGCGTATATGCTTTCGCCCTGCTCCGCGTTAGCAGAGAGGCGTGGCTGGTTCATAAGCTGGAAGACGACATTCTCCGTAGAGCAGGTCTCGGAGATGCGTCCCTTGCCGTCGGTGAGCTCCACTTCGATTGTCGGTGCCTTCTTCATGCGCAGGAAGTCGCCCCATGTTCCGTCTTCGCCCATAGCTGCGCATACGGGCACGAGGCGGTAGTAGCCGTTGGCAAGTCCGTCGAAGCTAACCTTCGTAGAGAGTGTGTGCACCATGAGGTTGTCGGTGCCCATGCTGCCACCGTAGTCGCCGAAGATGCGCTGCGTAAATCCGCCCGTGGCGTGGTCGTCCGAGTAAGCCACGCTCTTGAAGTTGCCCTCGGCGTCGTATACAGCCACGCCCACGTCGCCCTTGAACGCCTTGCCCTTGTTTACGAACGAGGTCATCTCTATGGTCTGCTCCTTGTGTGCGTCGAACGCCTTGTCTGCGGCATTCTTCATCGTGAACGTGCCGCCCTCGTTGAACATCAGCTGCGGCATGTTCTCCATCAGTCCGGGGTCTATAGCCGGATACTTGCCGTTGTTCGGGTGGGCGAGTATGGCGGTGATGGCGCGGTTGAACGCGAGCGGTTTGTTGCCGAACTCGTCGCCCGTCTCCTGCAGGCTGAGGTTGGTGAGCGAGAAGTAGGCGTCGCCGCCGCCGTCCCATCCGAAGTTCATGTGGAAGAGTCCGTTCTCGTCGAAACCGTCGGTAACCCAGGCGTGGCCCGAGCTTGAGCCGGATGGGCGGCCCTCCAGGTAGACGGGGCAGCCGTTGAGAAGCTCCTCGCGCAGAATCTCTGCGAAGCGTGTTGCGCCCTCCATCGCCTTTGTCACGTAAGCAGCCGTGTAGTCGAAGTGCTTCTGCAGCGCGTTGTATGCGTTCACGCCCTGTGTGCCGCTGAGTGCGGGAGTGTACTGCATGAACGATGCCACGCCGAAGTCTCTCATGAGCAGAGCCACAGCTGCTCGCTGCTCCTTCGTGGGCTGCACGGGGTAGCGGTAGTCGTCGAGCATGTTGTCCCAGTCGTAGTGTGACTTAGAGAAGTCGACGTATACGTCGTCGTCATAGGCAGCCACCTTGTAGCCGTTTTCGCCCTTGCCCTGTGCAGGCCAGCGGTGGTAGTACATTATCTGCGCCATAGCCGTAGCCACGCAGCCCGTGTAGGGATAGCCGCAGAGCTCGTTGTACGGCTCGGACTGTCCCCACTTGCTCTTGAGCAGCGGTGTGACGGTCTTGGTGAACAGGCCGGTGCGTGCAGGAGCGTGTGCTACAACTGTTCCCTCCTTCAGTGCCTGGTAGCCCTGCCTGTAGCCTTCGAGCAACAGCTTCACGCAAGGGTTGGCGTTGAGCGTGTCGAGCGTGCGCTCTTTGCTGTATGCGAGCACTTCGCCCATAGCGTCGTCGCCGGCAACGAGCACGAAGCCGCGACCGTCGGCAGCGTTGAACAGATAATATGGTGAGGTGGTGAGGTGTTGAGATGTTGATGGAGAGAGGCGCATAGACAGATTGTCGTGAAGTGATACATATCGCTTCGCAATCTGCGCCGCCTTCTGCGGATTGATGTTCTTACCTTGCGCAGTTTGCGTCATGGTAGCAAACAGGCATACGATTACCGATAATACGGTGCTGATTTGTTTCGGATTATGTTTCCTTTTCATTAGTAATGTTATTGTTGTTGTATGAGGGTGCAAAGTTACTCACTCTTTTTCAAACGGATAGGCGTTTGAGCAGTAATAATTGTTAAACACCATATACGGATACGTTTTTTTTGCGTATCTTTGCAGAAGATAGGCTGCACCTCAGCATAACACTCAAGCAAGCTTGATGTTCTGCCTTCGGTTTGCACTATCTTTGCAACGTGTATCTTTGTTGATACGTACATACAAAAATTATATACTATGCTATATTTGTTACAGTTTGCATGTCTGATATTAATGCTTATCAGCGCATTCTTCATTGCCGTCACGCGTATTCACGTAAGATGGACAAATCGGCGGTACGAGTATTCGCGCTGGATGATATCCTCGGCGTTGCTTTTGATGGCAGCACACTTCTTCCTGCAGATGCACTATGGCTTCCGCGCCACGAGCACATACTTAGGTGCTGTTATCAACATACTGGTTTATCAGCCTTGCTTCACGCTTTTCGCGATGGCTATCTACAACGTTGAGGCTACCCACACCAAGCGCCGTAATATGAACCTTATCTGCGCCGCCGTATACGCCGCCATGCTTGCCGCCTTCGCTGTGGGCTACAGCTTTAGCGGTTCCCTGAACATTGGCGCATGGCTTTACGTGATGCTTGCTCTCTTTTTGGGCAATATTGTCTACTGCATATACATGATAATAATAGAGATGAACAAGCGGAAGAAGCTCCTTGAGACGATGACAGCCACCGACATGCGCCCTTTCACGCGATATGCTTATGCATGCCTTACGCTGCTCTTTATCACAGCCACCATCATCCCGTTTGCCATCCTTTCTACTAAGTCGCTATATATAATAGGTCCCTTCGGACTCGTAGCCACGCTCTTCTTCATCGTCAATTTTGTGGCGCTCGGTTTCAATTATGTTCCAACTGAAGAACTGTTGGATAAGGAAAGAGGCAACAATCTGACCGCCGATGCTGTCAACGCTGAAAGCGAGGAAGAGTCTGTCAAGTGTGACGTGCAGCAGTCTGCGCCTGAGACCGGCAGTGAGCAAACCTCCAAACGGCTACCTACCTCACGAATTGCCTTCATCCGGTCTGCCCTCGACCATTGGTGTGCCGACTTAGGCTATAAGGACTGCACACTCAATATGCTGACATTGTCAAATTTGCTCGAAATCAACAAAACCGAGCTGTCGCAATACTTCAGCCAGTGTCAGAACACAACGTTCCGAATCTGGCTTAGCGAGATACGCTTCAATGCTGCCAAAAAGATGATGATGGAAAATCCTGACTTCAGCAACGACATCATCTCCTCCGAATGTGGCTTCTCCTCACGCTCCTATCTCTACAGAGTGTTTAAGGAGAAAGAGGGATGCACGCCTATCGCCTGGCGAGACAAGCAAGCATGATAGCCCGTTAAGATACACACTGTTAAGGTGTCTACTTCATACGAAGTGGACACCTTTTTTGTTGGAAGTAGACACAGCGACGCAGCAATCAGACACTTAATTTTAATAAAAAAGTCTAATTTTGTAATGTGAAACGAAATCACATAATATAAATTAATCAATAACTCTAAAACATCATTAAAATGAAAAGAAGAAGACTTCAGCAACCTCCTCCTTATCTGGACAGGCGGTTTGCAGGCAATTCTGTTTCTACGCGGCGTTCCATGCGAACGTCTGCAGGAAGATTCATGCAGTTCTTCCTTTGTGTCGTGATGCTGATGGCGTTCTCAGTGCAGAAGGCGTCGGCTACTGATGATTGGAACAACTCGTGGATTCATCATCGGTATAATCCTGTCAACGCTACACTTGAGCTTGACATCCGCGTCTTTCAGACTTGGGGCGGAATAGGTAACGGTCATTGTGGCTTTTGTAGAAATGCCGGTTACCTTAATGTTAAGGTGGGAGGATATGACATCAAAATCAGTGGTCCTGATGATAATTGGAAGAATTTTGATGTAGGCTCCGATCAAGTTACCGGAATTGATCACAAGTATGTAAAATGGCTCGGATACACTAGCGACAAAGCCTATTACCTGCGACTTGTTATTCCGCTTACCCAATCGCAAATAGGAACAGACGTTGCTGTAAGCTACAGCGGTATGTGGTGGCGTAAAGGCAAGACCGAATCATCAGAAGATAATCCGGTTAGTCATAATACATCCATAAATACCAGTTATGGTTGTACGAAGACCGTAATAACCGGTGGCAGATATGGGGTTCAACGCAACACCACCGGATATTACATTGATTGGAAGAAAGACGGAACGACACCCAACTATTCTATCGATCACTACGGATCTTTCGTCTTATGCAACTCGGCTGGAAAGGAGATAAGCGGAATAGGTTCGGTCAGTGCAAGCAATACAAGCGGTTCGTTCTTCGTTCCGACTGACAAGATGAGCCTTGACAACTTCGCCGACTATAAGGTGAAGCAGAAGTATACTCCAGGATATAACAATCAGGTTACCTATTCTACGCTCGGCGACACCCACACCCGCCCTGCCTATCCGCAGGTGAAGGAACTCAGCGCCGACTATAATCAGGTGACGCGTAAGGCGAAGGTGAACTGGAATCTCAGTGCGGCTCCGACGCAGAACTGCATTGAGGACAATATGGTGCTCACTATCAAGAGTACGGACAAGGCGACAAATGCTGTGGAGACAACCACACAGAATTTCAAGTATATGGCTGGTAAGACAGTATACAGCTATGAGTTTGACGTGCCTTTAGGCAAGAGCATGAATTATGGATTCAGCGTTAGGCGTTCGCATACAGGCAACTATGCCGTGTGGAACAACGCTTTCAGTAAGCATACTTCTCTATCGGCTTCTGCAAAGCACAGCAATGTTACAGCAGGTTCTGTGCATGCCGTACTGGACGAGGAAGCCAAGACTGCCACTATCACTTGGCAGACAAATGGCGACATCTGGAGTTCGGGCACCAAGGCGGTGCTTACGCGACTGAACGTTACGACCAATACTACCGACAACATCGAGCTGTCGAAGGAAGATTTCCTCAGCGGCAAGTATGTTGACGACATGATAATGGTGTGCAACGAATATCGTTACCGCCTTACCGTGAAGCCTGCCGAGGCTTACGGCACATTGACCCCAGTGGCTGCGCCTGAGTCAATCATGCCCACAAGCATAGGCAATCTTGTTGCGTTCACAGCCGGCAAGGGCTACTACTCTGACCGCGTTGAACTGGCATGGAGCAGCAAGGGCAACTTCGAGCGCTTCGTAATCAACCGCAAGGAGCATGGCGCTCCTGATACAGACTATAAGCAGATAGCCGTTACCGAGGGCAACGAGGCTCAGAACGACTATTACTACAACGACGTGAATGCCGTTCCGGGCGTGGTCTACGACTATCAAATCAAGGGTCAGGTGATGTGTTCGGGCAATCTGCTTGAGAGCGATGAGGTGCTCACGGACGTTGGTTTCCGCACACCTACGGGCGACATCTACGGACGCGTGACGTTCGAGAGCGGCCAGGCTGTGTCGGGCGCAAAGGTTAGCGCTGAGCCAACGGAAGGTTCGGGCGTTCTGGGCAAGTCGTACGTGTTCAGCGGAGCGTCTAATCTTACCGTCGACAACGACCAGCTTCTGAATGACGCCACGCAAGCAGTTACGCTTCAGGCATGGGTGAGAGCAGCCAAGGAAGGCACCATCATCGAGAAGCCGGGCATGTACAAGTTGGCGTATAACGGCAAGAAGATTGAGTTCACAGCTGGCACTCAGACGCTGAAGACACCGAAGAAGCTCAGCGACTATGCTTCTTCGGCACAGTTCGTGCATCTCTCAGCCGTGGCAAACGACACACACCTTTATATATGTAAACGGACTGGCTGTGGCAGAAGCCGAGCGTACAGCTCAGATTACGGGCAATAACAATAAGGTGGTGATGGGCGAAGGCTTCGAAGGAGCCATCGACGAGGTGCGTCTGTGGAACAAGGCGCTCAATGCTGACACCATCGCAAGCGACTACAACCGCTACCTCGTAGGTAATGAGGACGGTCTGCAGGCTTACTACACCTTCGACTATTCGGTTGACGACGCCTTCTACGACATATCGTACAAGGGCACCAAGTACAACATGAACCATGGTGTGGCTACGAATGTTACGACCAGTTCGAAAGACATTCCTACTTCCGCACAGCTCGGCTACAGCAGCTACACAGCTACAGACGGTTCTTATCAGATTCGTTCGCTGCCCTACACCGGCAACGGAACTACGTATATGATTGTGCCGACACTCGGCATACATCAGTTTGCATCGGCAAAGGAGCTGCGCCTCATCAACTCGCAGGCACAGAGCCACACCGTGAACTTCACGGACAAGTCGTCGTTCAAGATTTCGGGTAAGGTGATGTACAAGGGTGGCAACGTGCCCGTAGAGGGAGTGTCGTTCGCCGTGGACGGAGTCACCGTAATGGACGGCAAGAGCAACATCGTGAAGACCGACGCTCACGGACAGTTCACCATAAGCGTACCTGTAGGACAGCACGAGGTGAAGGCAGTGCTCGCCAACCATACGTTTGAGAACGGCGGCAAGCTGACCAACAGCGACGGCACCGACCGCAACTATCAGGACGACGACAACGGATTCGAAATCTTTGACGTTACAACCGTACGATACATCGGACGTGTTGCCGGCGGCACCAAGCAAGAGGCGTTCCCCGTAGGCCACTCGCTTTCGAAGAACAACCTCGCTGACGACGTACGCATCGAGCTTACATATCAGAACGATGCCTACCAAATGACCGCCACTAAGCACGAGGAAACCCTCAACCACTTCAAGGGTGTATATGCCAAGAAGCAGTACGACAACCGCGTGGTGTACGAGGGCAACAAGATTACGATTTATCCTAATGCCGAGACGGGTGAGTTCTTTGCCGACCTCATTCCTGAGAAGTATAAGATTAATGTAGTGGTGCCGGGCCATGACAACATCCCGGGCAGTGGCGAAGACCTCAACCTGAGCAACGAGTTTGCAAAGCAGAGCGAGGTGAATGCTTATGTCGACTCTATCTCTACGCAGGATAAGTTTGTCAATTGCAGCGACACCGTATATTACAACAAGAAGCAGCAGTTCATCAAGCGCTACACTCCGTCAATCATCGTGAAGGAGAAGGTGAAGGGTAAGCTTCAGGACTTCTTCGGAAAGAAAGAACTCGGCATCTCTACACTCGATCAGACAAAGACCATAAAGGTGAAGACCTACGATCCTGACAATGCTGCACAGCCTTACACACTCGGCGTGCCGGTGTATGAGCAGGGACAATACGTCACTTATCACATCACCACAGCGGAGGTGTACGAATATAAGGATAAGGACGGCAGACGTAAGGATGGCGTTAAGGAAGACATCGTGCCAACGCCTGAGGCTAAGCTGTCATTCAGTAGAGGCGACATTGCGTACGGAACGCAAGAGGACATCACTACCGACGAGAAGGGTGAGGCAGAATGGACATTCCAGGTGAACAATCCGGAAATGACCTCGGCCCTGCGCTCTGCCGCTATGGATATGACCTACAGCGAAAACAGCGAAAGCACATCTTCTACAACAATCAACTGGAAGGGTGGCTTTGATGGCAAGGGCAACACTAAGGCTATCGTAATTGGTGCAAAGACTTTAGGTTCGGACTTCGTAACGAACGGACCGGACAAGGTGCTCTTCGTGCTGCGCGACCCGCCGGGAAGCAACTCGTATGCTTATCTTGAGAAGGGCGTGACAGTTACTTCTACAAGTACGTATGAGGGAAATGTCACTAACGAGGGAGTATTGAACAACGAGGCAAAGGTTGGTGCCAAGGTCATCACCTTCACCGGTCTTGGTGCCGGAGTGGTGAACGAGAACGATGTGAAGAACGAATTCTCATTCGGCGCTTCTCACAGTGAGACAATCGGTGGTACTGACTCTGACACTAAGACGATGACCACTACCACACGCTTCGAGACAAGTAGCGACCCGCAGTATGTGGGAAGCGACGGCGACCTCTTCGTAGGCTATTCTACTAATATCGGCGTGGGCAAGACCGAAAACATCGCCGTTACTACACGTGAGATGTATCTCGCCAATCCTACCGAATACGAACTGTTTGGTAGTGTTACTCCTGAAAGCAACGAGTATCTGCTTGTGAAGACTACAGGTCTGGGACTTTCGCAGAAGTATGGCACTATGTTCACCTATCCGCAGGTACACATCGAGCAGGTGCTGTTGCCTAAACTTGAGGATGTACGCAACAAGTTGCTGCATCAGCAGGCTGAAGGTGTAGACTTCCAGGCTATGGCTAACAACACCAAGAAGCCTGTTTACGTTTCTAAGCTTGCTGTAGACGATCCTAACTTCGGCAAGAGCAACAACGACAAGGTGTTTAAGGGTGCCAATGCCAACACCCCGACAGACGGACCGAGTTACAAGATTTACGCTCCTGCAGGACAGCCGTTGAAGGAGGATACTATCATGTTCCTCAATCAGTCGATTGACAACTGGAAGATGCAGCTTCGCAACAACGAGGAGCAGAAGGTGAAGGCAGAACTCATGCAGAACCATTCGTTCCAGGGCGGTGCTTCGTACGAATACTCTGAGGAGTATGAGGTTGGACGTTCGGAGACTCAACGCTTCTCTATCTTGATTGGCGCTCAGTTCACCAACAACTTCGGATGGACACTCAACGGCACCGGTATGGTGCTCACTGTAGACGAGAGCTTTACCACTGAGCACGGCGGCGAGTTCTCAACCGAGGAGACGGCACGCCACTGTAAGGGTTATGTGCTTGCGGAGGAAGGCTCTGACTACCTCTCTGTAGACGTATGCCGCGAGGCTGGATATAAGGATGGCGACCAGTACATCAAGTACAAGGATATGAAGAATGAGGAGGGACATACTTTCTCTACGTTCATCTTCAAGACCCGTGGCGGTGCGACGTCTTGTCCTTACGAGGGCGAATACAAGACGAAGTATTACGAGCCGGGACAGCACGTGATAAATGAGGCTACCGTTCAGATGGAGGTGCCGGAGATAACCGTGGAGAAGGACTTCGTCGAGAATGTTCCTTCGGGCAAGTCGGCTTACTTCACGCTGTATCTGCGCAACAACTCGGAGTCGCAGGACGACAACTGGTATAACCTCGTAATCGACGACGGCAGCAATCCGAACGGAGCGCAGCTGCTCATGGACGGTGCACCGATCGGCAACGGCAGGGCATTGCTCGTGCCGGCAGGCGGTACGCTTACGAAGACGCTCGAGGTGCGCAAGGGTTCGGTGATGAACTATGACAACCTCAGACTGATGCTGCAGTCGCAGTGTCAGTGTGACCCGACCGACTTCCAGGGCGACATCTACGACGACGTGACGTTCAGCGTACACTTCACGCCTTCGGCTACGGACGTGAAGCTGAAGAAGCCGACGGACAACTGGACGTACAACACGAAGCTGCCTACGGCGGAGGTGAACGGCGTGCAGAAGCATTACATGGACGTGGTGATTGACGGCTTCGACGTGAACTATGACAACTTCCACCGCATCATGCTGCAGTACAAGCCGTCGTCGGGCAGCGACAACGACTGGACGACGCTCATGAGCTACTACGACGACGAGACGCTCTACGACCAGGCGGTGAAGAACGGCATGAACGCGGAGATGATAAAGGCGGCAGACGCGGGCTGCATCAAGTATCGCTGGTTCATGGACGACCAGCAGGATCAGCGTTACGACCTGCGCACAGTGGGTACGAGCATGATCAACAATGAGGAGGTATATAACTATTCTGCCGTACACAGCGGCATCAAGGATATGTATAACCCGCGTCTCTTCGGTAGCGCACAGCCGGCGAACGGCGTGCTCACTGTGAACGACGAGGTGATGCTGACGTTCAACGAGCCGATAGCCGACGGACTGCTGACTGACAACAACTTCTCGGTAACGGGCATCCGTAACGGTGCACAGACTGACCATAGCGTGAGCGTGCGTCTGGACGGAAAGAACGACGAACTCGTGTCGGAATTCCAGCGCAACTGGAGCGGCAAGAACCTTACCATAGAGATGTGGACACTTGCAGACAAGCCTCAGGACGCTGTGCTCTTCAGCCAGGGCAACGCCAACAGCTCAATAGAACTTGCAACGACGAGCGACAACCGCTTGAAGGTGAAGGTGGCTGAGAAGACCATCGTCAGCGACAAGGCGTTCGACTACGAGCAGGGCACATGGGCACACGTGGCTCTCGTATATAACAATGAGGGTAACGTGTCGGCTTACTATAACTACGAGCAGCTTATCAGCGCAGCTGAGGTGGGCGAGTATAATGGCGAGGGTGCTTATGTGTTTGGAGCCAGCGTGGACGGAAGCGGACACTTTGCAGGCAAGATGCACGGGGCACGTATCTGGGACAAGGTGATGACACCGGCACGTCTGCAGACCAACTCGCTGACCATGCTCTCTGGAGCCGAAAGCAATCTCATCGCTTACTATCCGATGTCGGAGGCTAAGGGCAGCGTGCTTGCCGACAAGGCACACGGCGCTAACCTTGAGATGAGAGGCGGCGAATGGGCTAATCCAGAAGGACGCGCAGCAGCGTTCAACGGTAAGGACCAGTATCTGAAGCTCTCTTCGGGCAGTTCGTGTGTCGTAGACAAAAGCATGGACTACACCATCGAGACTTGGTTTAAGGCTGACGAGGCTCAGCAGACGGCCACCATCATCTCCAACGGACGTGGCGACGGTGAGGAAATGGGCGGTTCGCTCAATCTCTTCGCTCTCAATCTGGAGGAGGGCAGACTGGTATTCCATAACAATGGAGTGCGTGTGGCATGTGACGGCAACTTCGCAGACAACGACTGGCACCACGTGGCAGTGGCTGTAAACCGCACAAGCGGACGCGGTCAGATCTATGTGGACGGCAAGCTGAACACTTACTTCGAGGCAGCTGACCTCGGTGGCATAGCAGCGGCTTACATCCATCTCGGCGCACGTGTATGGACACCGGCGGACAACCTGCAGCAGGAGACTGCCGACAACTTCTTCAAGGGCGAGATTGACGAGGTGCGTGTATGGAATCTCTATAAGAGCGAGACGCTCGTGGAGAACGGCAACAGCAACCGACTCGACGGCACTGAGAAGGGACTTCTGGCTTACTATCCGTTCGAGACATACATCGAGTGGCAGGGTGTGAAGGAACTGCAGTTCTCTCTTATGGACCAGAAGCAGCAGGCTGACCCGACACAGAAGGTGCCTGACGCTGTGGCTGTAGGAGGCGATGTGGAGACCAAGGCTTCTGCTCCGGTCAAGGCAAAGGGACCTGAGAGCAAGCTGCTCTACGACTTCGTGGTGAACAACGACGCGCTCATCATCAACCTGAAAGAGCCTTACGAGCGTATAGAGAAGACTATCGTGAAGTTCACGGTGGACGGCGTGCGCGACAAGAACGGCAACGAGATTCTCTCGCCGATAACGTGGAGCGCATACATCGACCGCAACCAGCTGAAGTGGAGCGACAACGCTCTCACCGTAGTGAAGAAGCTCAACGAGGAGAAGACGCTCAAGGTGAAGGCACTCAACAAGGGTGGCTCGATAGAGCACTTCACCGTAGAGAACCTTCCTTCATGGCTGGAGGCAGAACCGGCAAGCGGCACTATCGACCCGACTTCGTCTGCCGACATCCTTCTGACCATCGACCCGAGTCTGAACATCGGTACGTACGACGAGACTCTTTATCTGCGTGGCGACAACAACGTGGTGGAGGCTCTGCAGCTCACGGTTAAGGTGGAAGGCGAGAAGCCAGAGTGGACGGTGAACGCCGCCGACTTCAAGTATAATATGTCTGTCTTCGGCAAGCTGTATATAAATAAGGTATACTCTTCCGACGACGAGGATATGCTCGCTGCGTTCAGTGGCGGAAAGTGCGTAGGCGTTTGCAATAACCGCTACTACAAGCAGAACGATATGTATTACGCCATGCTCACGGTATACTCTAACGATGTCAATGGCTCCGACCTTGAGTTCCGCATCTGGGACGCAAGCACAGGACAGACTTACATCGCACAGAGCGAGAAGCCTATAAGCTTCGAGAACAACGCCGTAGTGGGCAGCCCGTCACAGCCAGTGCTGTTCACAGCTAAGGACTATCGAGTGCAGAACATCACGCTGAACGAGGGATGGACGTGGATATCGACGAACATCGCATCCGACAAGCTCTCTGACCTCAACAAGCTGCTTGCCGACGGCAAGTGGACATCAGATGACCAGGTGAAGAGCGAGCAGTACGGCTTCGCATCATGGACAAAGCGCAACGGATGGGTGGGACAGCTCACCGAAATTGACAATGACCAGATGTACATGGTGCACAGCTCTAAGCCGCAGACCCTGCATATCTCAGGACCGGCTGTTGACCCGACATCGCACAAGCTCACCATCCGTGGAGCAAAGGAGGACGGCACACCGCGCTGGAACTACATCTCGTATCTGCCTTCGGACAACTTCACGCTCAAGGAGGCTCTCGCCGGCTACGACGCCAAGGAGGGCGACATCGTGAAGTCGCAGACACAGATGGCGATGTACAGCGGCAATCTGGGATGGATAGGTAGTCTTACATACATGGAGAACGGCAAGGGCTATATGCTCCAGCGCCAGTCGCAGGACGACGCCGTGCTGCAGTATCCGTCGAAGACTTCCGTAGGACGCAAGGCTAAGGCTGCGATGGCAGCTGCCAAGAACGCTGACGGCACAAACGCTTACTTCCCGTATTCAGCCAATATGACGGCTGTTGTAGAAGTAGAGGGCGTAGAGCTGCAGCAGGGCGACCGCCTCGTAAGCTACGTAGGGGGCGAGCCGCGCGGCTATGCCGAGGGTATAACCCTGCCCGACGGCAGAACCATCTTCATGCTCGCCGTGGGTGGCGACAAGCCAGAGGCTGTGGACGTGACGATAGAGCGCGGTGGCAACATCATCGCCAAGGCACCGAGCGTCATCAGCTATGCTGCCAACAGCAATGTCGGCACCATCAACGAGCCGATGCACATCAGCTTCCTCGGCACAGATGGCGGACTATATGTCTATCCGTCTCCGTTCTACTCGCAGCTGAAGATACGCGCCATGGTAGACCGCGATGCCTACGCTGATGTCTACGTGACAGATATGAGCGGTAAGCGTGTCGTGGCATGGAACGACTGCAACGCTGGCGGCAATGTGGACATCACATGGAACGCCGGCAACACGGTTCCTTCGGGAGTTTATATCGTTAGCATCTCTGTAGACGGCAACGTCTACTCGATGAAAGCTATCAAGAAATAATATTAACAGAAAATCTATATGAAGTATATAAAGTATTCATTGCTTGCCGCATTGGGTTTCCTCTTCGTGCAATGCACCGAGGAAGGCGACAAGACCTATCCCCAGCAACCCGCTCCCCAGTGGAGCGTGGTTGAGGAGGACTTCGTAAGCGAGGCTCCGGCGTGGCAAGTGGCGGACAACGCCCCGGCTTCCGCCCCGGGGTGGAGAGCCGACTTCACTGGCAATGCCTCGGTGCCGTCGTGGACCGATCCCGACAAGAGCGTCTATCCTATGAGCATGACTGCCGTGGTGCGTCTCAGCCCCGTCCTCGAAACCCTTGCTGCCGACGGCGACATGATGGCTGCCTTCATTGGCGGCGAGTGTCGCGGTGTGGCTAAGAAGGTGATGAACGACGGCGTGTGCCTCTTCTTCATCCACGTGAAGGCACCGTCGAGTGAGAGCGGCGATGTGGAGTTCCGCTATTACAGTGCAGCTGCGAAGCGCGTCTACGTTTCCGTGGTATCAGACGTAAAGTATGAGGTGGATAAGATTTACGGCACAGCCGAGAATCCTGCTTTCCCCGACTTCGAGCAGTCAGGTCCCTTCCCCGTACCTACCAAGGCATGGGTGAAGGTGGACAAGGCACAGCTGCCGTTCACAGTAGCCGCTGGCGATGAGCTTCAGGCTTTCGTCGGCGACGAGTGCCGCGGCATCAAGCACGTAGAGAGCGAGGCGGATATGCTCTACTGCTATGACATCCTCGGTCGTGCCGAGGGCGAGCAGGTGACATATCGCTATTACAGCGCGGAGAAGAAGCAGGTGTTCGTTTCCGAGCAGTCCTTCGTCATCGGCAAGCGCGGTTCGGTGGTTGGTTCTGAGGAACAGCCGCAGACTCTCAGCTTCGTGCCGCAAGGCAGCATGACCGCTTACCTCACCCTTGACGCCGTTACAGGCAGCTATGCCGACAAGAGCGGCGACAAGCTGGCGGCGTTCATAGGCAATGTCTGCGCCGGCATGGGCGAAGTAGTGGGCGAGCAGGACGGCAGACCCGTATATAAGATGGTGGTGAATGGTGTCAGCTCACAGTCAGCGGCTGTGGACATTCGCTATTACAGCCATCGCAACAACTACGTGTTCACGGCACCTGCATGCCTCATGTTTGCCGACGGCAAGGTGGAGGCTTCGCCGGAGCATCCGCTCACCGTACCTCTCGTTGTCGAAGGCAAGCATCCGCTCAAGATGACGGCTTGCGTGGCATTGCCTCAGAACATCGTCCGTCAGGCAACGGCGGATGACGTGATGGCTGCTTTCGTGGGCACTGAGTGTCGCGGCATGGCAAAAGCAGAACAGGCGGAGAACGGCGAGTATGTCTTCCGCATGGAGATAAACGGCAGCATGGGAGCGGAGGAAGCAGTTACGCTGAAGTATTACTCAACACGCAACAAGTATCTCTATCAGGCTCCCTCGGTGTTCACCTTTGCCAGTGGCGCAAGCTATGGCACAGTCAGCGAGCCTCGCGTTCCTTCTTTCGTCATTGTTGAATAAGCTAAAAACTGTCTGTATATATGAATAAGAAAACTATAATAAGCTTGGTGCTGGGGTGCATATCTGTGCTCCCGGCATCAGCACAGAACGGATGGTTTGTTGAGGCAGGCGGAGGTGTGCAGACTATCTTCTCGAGCGATGCCAGTAAGCTGGATTTCGGCAAGCGCCTCACTCCGTCATACACTATTGGCGTGGGCAAGTGGATCACTCCGGCTTATGCCCTGCGTCTGCAGATTGGCGGCTATGCGCTCAACGGCATGTCCACATCCGAAGGACTCTATCTGCGTGACCCTCAGACCGACGGTTCCGTATATGGTCCTCACGACCCTGTAATAGATAATGTGACGGTCCGCCCTGACGGCACCTATCGTCATTATCTGCGTTACGTCAACGCTCATGCCGACTTCATGGTGAGCCTCTCGCGTCTGCTCTTCCGCAGTCAGGGCAGGTTTGACGTGCTTCCTGCTGTAGGATTTGGCTACGCTCACGCCTTCGCCTATCGCGGCACGGCGAACACCAACTCGCTCACAGCCAACTTCTCTGTCGCTGCCAAGTACAGCGTGCTGAAGTGTATGGATGTCAACCTTGAGATTGGTTCGGCTCTCATGCCCGACCATTTCGACGGTCGCATCACAGGCAGAAAGTACGAGCCAACGCTCGGTGCAACGCTCGGACTCACTTATCGCTTCAATGCCTCAAAGCCATACGTCAGGAAGGAGCGCAGTAAGAAGCATCGTCGTGAAGCTGTGGTCGACACGGTGTATATGGTGGAGAGGGTAGTGGAGCGTCCCGTCTTTAAGGACCGCATCGTGGAGAAGCCTGTGGTGAAGAAGCAGGAAGCGTTCCGTCTTGCCTCTATTAGCTTTGCTTACGCTTCTGCCAAGCCGGCGAAGAAGCAGGACATAGTGTTTGAGAACATCGTCGAATATCTCAAGCAGCACCCTTCTGCCCGCATCCGTTTGGACGGTTATGCCGACAAAGCCACAGGCAAGGCACGAACAAATCTGATGCTATCTATTCGCCGCACCGACAGCGTGCGTAATATCCTCATAGAGTGTTACGGCATCGCTCCCTCACGCATCGATGCCCAAGGTATCGGCTGCAATGCGCAGCCGTATGAGAAGAACGAGCATAATCGTGTGGTGATTGTTACGGCACTGCCCGAGTGATGTGTGTTTTGTAAAAAGAAAATTCCGTAGTAGATAATAATGCAAGAGAGTGTGTGTTTATTACATACTCTCTTGCTTATATAGGTATAATGTCTTATTTTCCCAAAGACTTGAACATCTTGGTGATGCACTTTTTCTTCTGCTCCATGTTTGGGTGAACATAGAGATTAAGGGTTGTTGTGATGTTGGCATGACCGAGCAGTACGCTTACTGTCTTGTAGTCGCAGTTGCTTTCAATGCAGCGTGTGGCAAAGCTATGGCGCAGTCCGTGATACTTTAGTCGAGGAACGTCAAGACGCGCCATCAACCGATGATAATAGTTGCGATAGGTACGTGGCTCTGTGGGCTTTTCTTCATTGGTCAGCACATAGAAGTCTGTGTTTACCACCTTTTTTAGTGGTTTCACCATTGTCAGCAGTTCCTTGTTCATCGGTATCTCACGGCATGAGTTCTTGGTCTTGGGTGTGTTGATGACCAACTCTGTGTACTTGCGTTCGCCCTCCACAATGTAGATGCGTTCAATGGTGCGGTTCACGGTGATAGTACCATTATCGGTATTGATGTCCGACCATTTCAAACCGCAAATCTCTCCGATACGCAAGCCTGTGGTCAGACTGATATAGATACCAAGGTTGCGAAATGTGAAGTTCTGCTTGATGAAATCGAGGATCTTTTTATGGTGTGCCACCGTCAGCACCTCAATTTCCTTGTTGGTCTCTGTCGTGGGGTACTTGATGTCCCACTCGCAATAGTTCGTCCATTCGTTCTTTACTCCGAACTTCATCACCATTTTCAAGACAATAAGGATATCCTTCACCGTCTTAATGCTTAGACCGCCATTGAGTTTCTGCAAAACGAACTCCTGCACAAGTTTCTCACTCAGAGCCTCACAATCGCCAAATGATGGCAGAATGTGGTTCTCCAAAACTAACACATAAGCAGCGTATGTGGACTGCTTAACGTAGCGTTGCTTGTCACTTTTCCAAGCCAACGCAATTTCTCTAATTGTTTTTGTTGTCATTGTAATCCTTAATTTAGAAGGTGTACATATATAATTAGAGAAAATAGGTCTCTGATGTCTGCGATTATTGAAAAGTTGTACTCTGAAATCCAAGGGAAAGAATATTCGTACAGACAACTTTTTGAGATTATCAATGAACGAAACAACCGATTAGAGTTTTCAAACGTTCTTTCAGCAAGTCAAGAAAGAGGAATGGTAAGTAGGGAAGATTTGAACTTAGATATTAAGTTTGAACGGAGCAACATCAATACTTATAAAATCGTAAGAAACGGTGATTATGTAATTCATTTGCGCTCATTCCAAGGAGGCTTTGCCTTTTCAGATATAGTAGGTGTGTGTAGTCCTGCATATACAATTATGCGCCCTAAAGACTTATTGGAATACGGATATCTATCATATTATTTCACTTCACGACAATTTATCAAGTCACTCGTTATCGTTACTTATGGTATTCGAGATGGGCGTTCAATAAATGTAGACGAGTGGTTTGACATGAAAATTGTTATTCCGACAAAAGAACAACAACGCCATATCGTGAGAACCATTAAGGTGTTTGAGAATAAAATCGAAAATGAAGAAATGTATGCCTCATGTTTATTGAAACAGAAGCAACACCTGCTTCGCCAAATGTTTATATAAACATCTGGCGGAGTAGATACTGCTTTTGCTTGTTCAATAGTTCTAATAAATCTGTTTCCATTTTTATCTTTTGCCCCAATGTAAATATGCGCTTTCCTATTCGTTGCTGTATTTCAAAAGAGGGAAGAGAAAGGGGGATATTACATAATCCTTCAAAAGACAAGCATTGTCTAACACTTCCCTCTAATCTCTTTTGTATTTCACAATAAAAATGCTTCGATTCAAAAAAGTAATCAATGTATTCAGGTGCTACGTTTTCTTGGGTTCGGAAGCAAACATACATAGGACTAACGATGCCCTTTTCAAAAGTTGTCAGGCGAGCAATAGAACCAACGTTTATTCGTGCAGGATTAAAGGCAAAGTCGTTCTGTTCTACGATTTTGTAGTTAGAAGTATCTTCGCTTGCAACATTCCTATTTTCAAATTGATCACTCTGCTTTATGAAACCTTGACGATTGCTAACCGACAAAACGTTTTGAATCGCATTGTTTTTATTACGCTTAGAAATCTGCTCAATGACATCGCCTATAGGCGAAGTGTTTTTTGTATTAGGCGTATATTCAATTTCAATAATCGCAGACCTACGAGCTTCAAAATCCTTAATCAGAGGAATTGCACAGAAGATAGTTCACAGCAACAAGACCAATGTTCGTTTGTCAGAGTGCGTAGAATGCAGTTCTTCCACCTTACAAGAAAGTGATGTTTGTGAACATGGAGCATATCCTGTTTATGGCGCAAATGGCATCGTTGGCTACCTCGACAATTATAATACAAAGGGTGAAGCCGTTTATATTATCAAAGATGGTTCTGGTGTAGGAACCGTTTCCTACGTTACAGGCAAATGTTCTGCAACAGGAACATTGAATACATTACAAGCAAAAGAAGGCTATTCACTCCAATACCTTTACTATCTGCTGAAAGTATTCAACTTTGAACCTTATAAGACAGGTATGGCTATACCTCACATATATTTCAAGGATTATGGCAAAGCCAAGTTTTTTTGCCCATCATATATAGAACAACTCCAATATGCTCAGTCGTTATCTGCAATAGATAGCAAGCTATTGGTGGAAAAGAACATTCTAACAAGCCTAAGTATGCAGAAACAATATTTGCTCCGTCAGATGTTTATATGAACATTTGGCGAAGCAGATACTGCTTTTGTAATTCAAACAGATCTCTTTGCTTTGTAACAGTTTTCATTCGTGATGATAATGCAGAAAAAGCATGGGCTATAGTTCTAACTACTTGCGCAGTTGGCAAGAAAAGTTCTTGATTTTGTGTTTCTGCGATATAATGCCTTTTGTGCTCATCGGTTGACAAATCAAGATATTTCATAAACTCAAATGTATAACGTAACAGCTCTTTGTCCTTTGCCGTTAGAATTTTGATAGCTGATGATTTGACCTTAAAAGGAAAATCAACATATTTACAATCAAGAGTGAAATCGTCAAATATGATGCAATCGCCCTTGTCATATATTCCGTCAGTTTCTGATGTATAACCCAAGACAAAGGCTTTGTTTGCAGTTAATACAGGAATTCCTTCTGCTGTATATTCTGTATCTTCAACAATATATGGTTGCGGCTGCTCATAGCTAAGAACTTCGCCAACCATTGCGTTAACCCCAACACTTTTTCTAAATTTTCCAAACACATCATTTCTAATTCCTCTGATTAAGGACTGTAACTTGTCAATGATTTTGTTTTGGGTAGCGATGCGCTTATCAAGAAGAGAAATAAACTTATTCAGTTTTTCTTGTTCTTTGGTGTTTGGATATGCAATCCTGAATTTTTCCAGGATGTCATAACTTAGATTTTGTTGTTTTGTACCTTGTGCATATCTAATGCCTATCACATTGCCATGTTTCTTGTACCATGAATACAGAAACTCATTTTCAATCACTCCTTTTGGAATGAAAGACATACATGCTTGGCTAATAGTTGAAGGTTCTTGTGTTATAGAGCCTGTTCCTCTTACTCCCTCTGCTTCCAAACCATAAATTGCAATAACAAAAGTACCCACAGGTAGCAGCTTTAGGTTTTTGGCTGCTTCCTCTGATATTTGTTCTTTGGAAGAAGATAGATAATGTTCTTTCAACTCACCACTTGAAATCCAATTAACAGTTCCTTTGAAATGTTCTTTGTTAAGTCGGCTTGGGGTATTGCCTGAATACAAATCAAACATTTCTCCAATGGTACTTTCTTCCCATTCCCCCTCAAACTCAGGAAATCTGAGATTTGGGACATTGAGTTTATTATGTTTGTTATTTATTGTCGTTATCATTTTTAATCCTTAATTTAAGTTCACCAATCATGGCTCAGTTACATGCCAGTTACATGGTAGTTATATGCTTTATGCCCCATTATAAAGGGGTTTGAGCTTACTTTGATGCTTTTTTGAGCCTTTCAGTTACATGCCAGTTACATGGTAGTTACATGACTTATGCCCAATATGGGATATAGTTATGCCTATTGCTACCCTCTGAGTTTTCTTCCTTTATCAGCTTAGCTTCCAAGGTATCTTTGATTATCCTTGATGCCATTGGGTAGTTTTTGTCTTCAATACCCAAACGAGCTCGAAGAGATTGATTATTCATCTTCTCGTTTGAAACGTATTTTAGGCAAGCGTGTTGGTAACAGGCTCTTACTCGCTCTGACTTATCCAAGTCTGCGAATTTTCGATAAGAAAATACTGTCGCAGTGGTTCGGGTTTCTTGAAGTTGGAAGCGGACAGGTGGCAACTGATATAACTCCACATAGAAGATAGTTTTATCCATCCCACTGCCTTTCTCCTCACAAATACACATTCTACGCATGATGTCAGCAAGAGAATCGTTCCTTGACTGATATTCATCTATGAAACGTTCTATGCTGATAAGTGGTTGTCCTGGATTAGAGAACTCAATACGATCAGAATAGATTTCTATCATAGGAAAGCCCTGCTCCGCAAAATCTTGATGGATAATCATGTTTGCGGTCAACTCACGAATGGCTATTTCAGGGTACATACGAGCATCTTTTCTTAGAGCCAAGCCTATCTCTTCATTAGCAGGAAGTTGGCTGTTTATCCATGCAACCATTTCTTCAAAGCCTATGGCGTAGCCTTTATCGAAAGTTTGTTCACGAATTGTTTCAATCTTGCTTTTGCCTTTATAGACAATTACTCTGACCATTTTACGTTTCAGTCCATCGAAATCAGAAAGATGCTTGGCAAACAGGATAGCTCCAAGTTCGGTGATGCTGTAGCCAACCTCATCTTTTACAATAAGGTTTTCAGACAAGAATCTGTCCAAGATGCCATTAGTATCTTGTGGAAGAGGTAAATGCATCATGTCAAAGTAGGTCTCTGCACTAAGATAAGAGAAAACATCCTGTCCAGATAAGCCTTTCTTCAAGACAATCTTTTCCAAAGGTTTCTGACCTCCTTTCCAAATCTTAGCCTCTTTTGCAGGGAAATCCTTCAACTTGCGAGTAATCGTGCCAACTCTGATGTATGCCTCATGTAAGAAACTTACCGGGCGATTAGTTGTGGCAGGAATCTTAAATATACAGACATGACCTTTCTCCTCATAATCGAAATCGTCAATAATCTCGAAGTCAATACGAGGGTTCAAACGAGTTGACAACCAAGATTCAAGTTCTTCATTGCCAACCATTTTCTGCTTGCCATATAGGTCGGTGCCAATTATATCATGGCTTTCATCATCAACACCAAATACAATATAGCCAAATGGCATGTTGCACAAAAAGGCACTATTAGACAAGGCTGAGATTCTTTCACCAATCTCCTCCTTTGAATGAAAATTGTGCTTGAACCCCAGCCATTCTGTTTCTTTAGGCTTGGCAGTTAGGGCATCTATCAATTTCTTGAAATCTATATATTCCATACGACTATTCTTTTACAGGTTCAAGCAACAGCACCAATTCAGACTCAGCTATGTCGCATTTCTCAAACAAGAAGCGTAAACAACGAAGTTTACTTCTATTATCCATTGAAGTCCACAAGTATTTTTGTGGAGCAATCATTGTACAGTATCTTGTATCTGCTTGCTTGGCAGACCAGAAGAAACCTTCGGCATCATAGAGCGTATCTACGATGTCTGTGTATCGCTCCATCACAAGTTTTACAACTTGCAGAAGCATCCCTTTCCAAGTAGTTTCATTGTACTCATTGCCAAACAAACGGAAACCTTTAAGATTCCTATTTGTTGGAGAGAATGTTTCTTCGTCTAAAGAGGCTTCGTCCACTGGTTTTGGCAATGGCTTGAATGTTGTTTGTGGCAATGGATAAAGTCGCAAGAATGTTGCCACTATCTCATTGCATCGGTTCTGTAACTCCGTTTCAGTCCATTTGTTACACAAGGTAACACTTTTCGTCAAACGATACTTTGAGTTCTTATATCCAGGGTAAATTTCTTTTCCTATGGTTTTACCATCACGCTTTATCTCAAAAGCCTTATTACTTAACTCACTGTTGATACCTGTCAAAGTCAAGTTTGCAAATGTATGAAGATACTTGTCTTGTATTTCCTCAAAGTTGTCTCCAAGCATCGCTTTCCAATCACCATTGAGCGTTTGAGGCATGATATGCTCAATAGTGGCATCCTTCTTTTTCATATCGGTTGCCACATCGTTATATTCACCATGCACAGAGTTCTCCAATCGTTCAAAGAGGAAAATCTGGAATGGCTTCAACATGTGATAAGCGTCACGTGTTCTGATTGACTCCACGAATTGCATATCTCTTGGCAATTGATAGTTACCATCACGACGCATGATGTGATAAGTCAATATGTCTGAATATGAGTTGCCAAGTTCAACATTAGCAGAACTATATTCCTCTATGCTTTTCAAAACATCTTTATGCAAAGCGCAGAAAACCTGAGTAAGAGCATTACCAGGCATATTGCACACGATACGTCTTGCCAAATAGTTTTCTACCAAATCAATCACCTTGAATATCTCATCTTCTGAAAGATTGTTGGCAGAGGCATATTTCAAAAATTGTATAAAGAATACATTAGTCACATCTGTTTCTATATTACAGATGTGGCGCATCTTTTCTGAAAGTTTTGCCGTAGATAGCTTTGCCTCTGTCACTTGCTGATAGTAGTGCGCATAATCAAGCATCTTGACTAATTCTTCCTTTCGGTCATGTCCGTCCATATACTTTTTCCATTCGTAGTAGATGTTTGACTGACGGACAGGACGCTGTAACTGTTGCTGAATGGTGAGATAGTCACGCAAGAACTTTGTTGGTTGGTTCTCGGTTGCCTGTTCTATCTTTTGCCAGTAGTTTTTGAAACACATATGCTGCTCCTCTGATGTCAAAGACATCAAGAGATAGTTGCGTATCTTGTCTGCTTCAGTAAGAGCCAAGCCTGTAGAGTTCAGACTTTCGGAGATAAGCTGGGCATCATCATCACTATCTAACTCTATTGATATGATTTGCAATCGTTCTATTGCATCAAGCAATTGGTCGAAAGAGAGTGCTTGCGGTTTTCTCGTCAACAAATCATAGAAATGGCGATAGTTGCGAGTAACCTTAGAATCTTCATCAAAAGAATCTTCTTCATTGAATATCTTATCGTAAGCGATACGGTCATTCTCTATGGGAACTAACTTGATTTTACGCTCAGAGTTACAGAACTTAGCTTTTAAGAAGACTTCGTATGCTTCGTCTATTTTTGATTCTTCGCTAATCTCAATAGCACCATCTTTCACTGCTTTTATACCTGCCAACAAAAGAAGTGAAATGGTGGTCAAACGCTGTTGACCATCAATCACCAATCTATTGTAGCTGCTATCCGCAGATGATGTAACAATAGAGCCAAAGAAATGCGAACATCTGTTTGAGCGGCTTAGTTTTACCAAGTCACTAAACAATTGGTCACAGTTGTCAATCAACCAATCGTAATTACGCTGATACACAGGTATTACAAATTGGATTTTATGACCTTCTATAAATTCATGTAATGGTTTTGCGTAACCTTTCATTGTCAGTCTTTTTTTTGTTTATTCAACCAATCCCAACTCTTTCAAATACCCTTCAATCTCCTTGTCAAGGTCGGCTCGTTTGGCTTCCAAATCCTTGATTTCCTTCATGACAGCATGAATGTCGATAGGTTCTTCTTCCTCGAAAGTATCAACATAACGAGGAATGTTGAGATTGTAGTCGTTCTCAGCCACTTCTTGCAGTGTGGCAAGATGACTGTACTTTTCTATCTCCTTGCGCTCACGATAGGTATCAACAATCTTCTTGATGTGTTGTGGACGGAGCTTGTTCTGTGTCTTGACCTTTTCAAACTCCTTGCTGGCATCAATGAACAGAATATTGTCATCCTCCTTACGGCATTTCTTGAACACCAAGATACAGGTCGGGATGCTTGTGCCATAGAAGATGTTGGCAGGCAGACCGATGATGGCATCGATATAGTTTTTCTTCTCGATGAGGAAACGACGTATTACGCCTTCTGCATTGCCACGGAAGAGCACACCATGAGGAGCTACACAAGCCATGGTACCACCCTCATTAAGGTGGTAAATCATGTGGAGAATAAAGGCATAGTCGGCTGTCTTGCGTGGTGCCAAGCGTCCTGCCTTACTGAAACGATCATCGTTGTTGAACTTATCGGCTGCACTCCATTCGGCAGAGAAAGGAGGATTTGCTACCACAGCGTCAAACTGAGTATCGCCAAAAGCATCAGCCTCCAAGGTATCGCCATTCTCTATGCGGAAGTTGCTGAACTTTATGCCATGAAGAAGCATATTCATACGAGCCAAGTTGTAGGTCGTAGGGTTCTTCTCCTGTCCGAAAATCTCGTTTGCATGACCGATGCTTGCAGCACGGAGCAACAGCGAACCACTACCACAAGTCGGGTCATAGACATTACGCAGACGAGCGTGACCGATGGTTACAATCTCTGCCAAGATACGGCTTACTTCCTGAGGAGTGTAGAACTCACCAGCTTTCTTGCCAGCACCAGCGGCAAATTGGCTAATCATATACTCGTAGGCATCACCGAGAATATCTATCTCTTGCGATGCTTCTACACCAAAGTCAATATCATCAAGTGCAAGAAGAACATTGCTGACCAAAGTATTCTTGTCATCGGCAGTCTTGCCCAACTTGGGTGAAGCAAGGTCAATGTCAGAGAATAGACCTCCAAAGTCTTCTTCGCTGTCCTGTCCGAGGGTACTGTCCTCAATACGCTTCAATGAGCGTTCGAGCATAGGCAGAATGTTCTCCTTTCTCTTAATGCTCTCAATGACAGACGAGAATAGGAAGCCGGGCTCTATGAAGTAGCCGATGTTTTCCAGACATTCAGTCTTCACCTCTTCCTGCAACGCCTCTACGTCTTCGTCCTTCTCCATAGCCCACAACTCCTTGAACGTCACCTCGTCGTCGACCAACGCGTCGTTGGCGTGTTTCTCTATCTTCTCCGACAAATACTTGTAGAAGATAAAGCCAAGGGTGAAATACATGAAGTCACTTGCCGACATATTGCCACGCAGTTTGTTAGCGACTTCCCAAAGTTGGTCACGGAGTTTCTGTTGTAATTCTTCGCTCATATCGTTATTTCCTTTTTTCTATTATTAAAATATCTCCCAATGCTACTTTGTAAGACTGGGATTTTGTTATGTTGTCAAATGGATATTCAGACTTGCTGTATTTATGTGCAACATCAATGATGCAGTTCCACGATGAAAAATTAGGTGCTTCTTCACTTGGGTCTAAGCACAGAATTTTTGTTATTGCATCTTCTTCATTGTTCGTTTCATAACCAACTGCAAGCATTGCATGCCCACCATCAGGAAAATCAGTTGATATAATAACAGGCATTTCTTCATCAAGAGTATCGGCTATTATATCTATAATGTCATTGGTATCTTGTCGACACTTTCGTGTTGCAATAATTCCAAAGTCTTGTTCGTTGATTTCTTTTGCAAGTGTTGAAAAGTAATATCCGTTCCTTACCAAGCCTTGTTCTTCAAGGAAATGACTTAAAAATTTACCTTTCTGAGTCCGTCTATCTGGCTTGTTGTAAATATTCAAGTCATCCTCTGTTACTACGCCAAGGCACAGCAATGCCATCGCCAAAGAATAGACAGAGCAAGCTCCATCCATATCTCCTTGGCGTTTATGCAACTTTACATACTTTCCATTGGCATCCTTTGCAAGGACACCTTTAGAACAAAGCCTTATCGTATTTATTACTTTTATCGAACTCATATATTATTCCCAACTGAATGTTCTTATAATAGAACGTAATTTATCGAGTATTCTTGTTAATGCCTTTCGCTTTTTTATCAGTCCCAAATGTTTCTCTTTCAATGCCTCTTGTATGATTTCTGGCTGTTCCTTTTGCAAGTAGTCATACTCCGAGAGGTAATGATTGAGCACGGAAGCATCCAAATCCTCATCTTTCGCAAGCGTATTGACAGCATTGTTACGTTCGGTGACGATGTAGTTGTTCAATCGTTCTTCAAGGTCGCTTGTTCCATCAGCCTTTTGTTTGCGAGCCATAAAGTTGTCACGGTCATCATCCACATTCTTTTGGATAAATCCGTCAATGAGTTTTGCCTTGCTGCGAAGTTCGACATCCTTAATCATTGTGTCGATGATGTGCTTACGCCTCTCTTCGTAGTCCTCGCTATAAGGATTGAGGTCTGCAATCAACTCCAAGATATAGGCAACATTGATAATATCACTATGCAGGAGTTCCAAGCAAAAATCAATATCGCCCATACCAGTTGCGACTTCTTCATGAGGGTCTGGTTCTCCAACCATGGCAGGATTGTCCTCTGGTACTTGGTATGTCGTTGGCTGCTCTTTGTTTTGCACAGCAAACGAATCGTATATATCAAGATACTTGCTGCGGAAGTCCATAAACTGTTGTTCTGTCATTCCGAGGTCGGGAGCATCCTCCTCAAACTCATCATACACCTGTATCTCTGCGTGCTTTTTGATGATGTCACGGAAAGCGAGGATAAACTGCTTCTTGTCGTTCTCACTCTGCAAATAGTCCACATAGTGCGGTTCGGGATAATGCTCCAAGAAGTATTTTGTCAGTTCTTGATAGTGGGTTTTGACATCATCAAATGGTGGACGTACGATATCTTCAAGATTATTGCTGTTGCTGAACAGTTTGATTGACTCGTCCACCTTGCTTTTCAAATCACGGAAGCAAACAACCTTTCCGAAACGCTTCTTCTCGTTCAACACACGGTTGGTACGGCTGAAGGCTTGCAACAAGCCATGGTACTCCATGTTTTTGTCAACATAGAGCGTGTTGAGCTTCTTGCTGTCGAAGCCAGTAAGGAACATACCGACAACCAAGCAGAGGTCAAGAGGCTTCATGTCTGCCTTCTTTTTCTTCATGCGAAGGTTGATGTCATCGTAATATGCACGGAAGTTTTCTGTAGTGAAACTTGTTCCATACATATTGTTATAGTCATCCATGATGGCTTGCAGTTCATCAGCCTCGCCTGTACTTTCGCTTGCAAAACCGCCTGTGTTCATACCGGTCTGCTCATCGTCTTGACTGCAGTTGGCAGCGTATGTGAAGACGGCTCCAATCCTAATCTTTGGATTGAGGCTCTTGAATATCTTGTAGTAACGGATTAGCATCGGCACTGACTGCACGGCAAACAATGCGTCGAACTCACCGTCGAATGTTGACTTATTGAAATTATTAAGGATAAATTTTGCAATCTCCGTCATGCGGTCTTGGTCGGCATTATCCACATCCTCATTGCCGTGGTAATACTCCACAAGAAAACCAAGCACATTTTCATCGGCAATGGCATCCTTAATGAGATACTTGTGAAGACAGTTGCCGAAGATTTCCTTTGTGGTATGTCCGTCCACAGCATTCTCTACAAAGATAGGTGTGCCAGTAAAACCGAATATCTGCGTGTTGTCGAAGAACTTTACGATGTTCTTGTGACATTCTCCGAAATGGCTTCGATGACACTCATCGAAGATCATCACGATACGAGAATGGCGTATTTCTTCTATACGACTGCTATACCACTGCTTGCTGACAGCTGCATTAAGTTTCTGAATGGTGGTAATGATAATCTTTGAATTACTGTGCAGACGCTTCACCAATTCGTCTGTGTTGTCGGTACTGTCAACGGCACCAGGCTCAAAAGCCTCGTATTCGGCTTGGGTCTGCGTGTCGAGGTCGTGACGGTCAACCACGAACATCACCTTATCCACATCGTCCAACTCGGATACGAGTTGGGCTGCCTTGAATGATGTCAAGGTCTTTCCTGCACCAGTTGTGTGCCAGATATAACCATTATCGTTGGAGTTTTCCACACGGTCGAGAATCTTCTCCACTGCATAGAACTGATAAGGGCGAAGCACCATCAGGCATTTGTCGCCCTCATGCAAGACGATATACTTACCTATAATCTTGCCCAACGTACACTTGTCGAAGAACACTGTGGCAAATTTCTCCAAGTCGTTGAAAGGCACATTGGCTGCATCCGTCCAGTTGAATGTGAACTTATATCCGCTATTCGGATTATTTGCAAAATAGCGAGTGTTTACACCATTGGATATGACAAACAACTGGATGTAGTCAAACAGTCCATGGAAAGAAGTTTTGTGGTAGCGTTGTATCTGATTATATGCCTGTTTCAACTCTACGCCTCTACGCTTCAGTTCTATCTGAACCAATGGCAGACCGTTGATAAGTATCGTCACATCGTAACGACACTTCTTTCTGCCCTCAACCGTAATCTGATTGGAAACTTGAAACTCGTTCTGACACCAGTGAGTGCGGTTCAGGAACTCCACCCACAGGCGTTCACCGCTTTCCAGCTCAAGCGGAAAGAGGTCTCGCAGTTTCTTTGCCTTTTCAAAGCGAGTGCCACCTTCAAGATAGATAAGTATCTTTTCAAACTCAGACTCTGTAAATTCGGTACGACCCAATTCTTCCAATTTCTTCTTGTTGTGTTTCTCCAACTGTTTCTTGAAATTGGCAGACAGATTCTTCTCCTCTTCAATATGAACATACTCGTAGTTCATCTTTTGAAGAGTATCTATAAGTCCGTTTTCGAGGGCAGCTTCACTTTGTACTGGCATATCTTATCTTTTTTATCGTTATACTTATAAGAACATGGCTATTCATTCATTTGCAGGAAATGAATATCCAAGGCATTCTCTATTTTGCTTATGGCTTCAAGCGAAAGGTTCTCACGCCCTTTTAAGATTTTTGAAATGTACTGTTGGGTACAATTCATTTTCTCTGCCAACATCTTTTGAGTCATTCCAAGTTCCTTCATTCTTGCGGACATGATATTGGCTATCATCTGCGAATGGTTAAACCAAGGTTTTTCTTCTTGGCTCATTTGTGCTCCTATATTTTGAACAGGAGATGTTGTTTCCTTTATCATCTTAGACGTATTTCGCTTTGTACCATTTATATTTGGCTATTGCCATTTCGCCTACAAAGATAACTGATTTTAATGAGAAAGCACAACTATAGGGTTGTTTTCTCTTTTATGTGTGAAAATAATATGTTGAAATTGATATTATGACACTTTTGCCGAGGCTTATATTGGTAAGCCCTTAATAACTCGGCAAAAACTCGGCAATTTTATAAAAGCAAAAATCCTAACTACTCATATTCAAGCAGTTAGGATTGTTCTGTGTGCGCCTGAAAGGACTCGAACCTTCACGTCCTAAAACACCAGATCCTAAGTCTGGCGCGTCTACCAATTCCGCCACAAGCGCATTAGCGGATGCAAAGTTAGTGAAAAATGGTGAGACTGGCAAAATATTATGTGACTTTTATGATCCGCACCGACTGGTGCGGATGCTCGTAACGGTCGGTGCGGATGTCCGTAACGGTCGATGCGGATGCTCGTAACGGTCGGTGCGGATGCTCGTAACGACCGATGCGGATGCTCGTAACGACCGATGCGGATGCTCGTAACGACCGATGCGGATGGCAGAACTCTACTTCTTCAGCTCTTCGATGAATTGCTTCATCTCTGCCTCGTGTGCCTTTGCTTTGAGGAATAGGTGCCACTGGTTGCGGGCGCGTGTGAGGTTATGCTCGGCATACTGGCACTTCCAGTAGTGGTCGCCCGAGAGGTAGTCCCAGAGGAAGCGCACGCACTGCATGTAGGGGAAGAGCTCGGCAGCGTAGGGCAGGAGCGACACTTCGAGCGGAGTGAGGAAGCGTTGTGCCGACTCTAAGTAGCCGCGTGTGAATGCCTCGAAGATGTCCATGCGGAAATCAATCTTCTCGTACTCGGGCGAGTCTTCGGCAATGGTGTTGGCAGCGGTGCGCAGGAAGTCGCCGTAGTCGCTGACGAAAAGCGACGGCATCACGGTGTCGAGGTCTATCACGCAGAGCACCTTGCCCTGTTTGTCGAACATCATGTTGTTCACCTTCGTGTCACAGTGGCACACGCGCTTCTGCAGTTTGCCCTCGGCGAGGAGTCGTTCGCCCAGGCACATCTCGTCCATATACGCCTCAATCTCTTCTACGAACTGCTTCACGCTCTCGGCGCGTCCAACGGGGTCTTCGGCGTACACTTTGCGCAGCTGGTCGCGGCGTAGGCACATGTTGTGGAAGTTGGGGATTGTCTCGCCCAACTGGTCGGCTATGTCAGCCAGCCGCGCCTCGAAGTCGCCGAACGCCTTGCCTGCGTCGTAGGACGAGTCGGGTGTCACGGTTTCCATCGTCACGGCATCACTGATGAATACCGACACGCGCCAGTAGCTCTCACCGTCGAAGAAGTAGGTTTTGCCCTCGGTGGTGGGCACGAAGCGCAGCACACGACGGTCGAGGTCGTCGACACCTTCCGCCTTCAGCTGCTCGCGGATGTGGTTGGTCACGGTCTCCACGTTGTGCTGCAGCATATCGACATCGGTGAAGATGTGGTGGTTGATGCGTTGCAGAACGTAGTCGGGGCGGTCTGTTTCAGCGGTCTGTATGCGGTATGTGTCGTTGATGAGTCCGTTGCCGAGTGGCTTGATGTCGCTCACGGTGCCCTCGATGAGGAACTTGCTGGTTATGTTGTTTAGATTGTTCATAGTTTTTATTATTTGATTTTTGCAAATTTACTGCTTTTTATTATAATAGATGATGTTATGGCGGCTTATTTCGCTTTTTTGCAGTAACTTTGTGGTGATAGACAAATAAAAAACTAATCATAATGCAATCAAAAAAACAACTCCTTGCGCTTCTTGCGCTTTGTGCCTTGGGGTCTGCCAACGCTTTCGCCGAGCGGAACACCCCTTTGAAATATTGGTTCGACCGTCCGACGACGATGCGCGGACAGGCAGTGTGGCTCGCTTCGAGTCCCGACCGTATGCCTACCGAGCGCCAGTTGGTGCGTGCCGGCGACTTGGTGAACAACCCCGACCCCGAATGGGAGTCGCAGTCGCTGCCAATCGGCAACGGCAATATCGGCGGCAACGTGCTCGGTTCGGTTGAGGCTGAGCGCATCACGTTCAACGAGAAGACACTCTGGCGCGGCGGTCCGAACACCTCGCGTGGCGCTGCCTACTACTGGAATGTGAACAAGCAGTCGGCTCACGTGGTGGGCGAGATACGCGAGGCGTTCACCAAAGGCGACTGGCAGAAGGCGGAGCTGCTCACACGCAAGAACTTCAACAGCGTGGTGCCCTACGAGGCTGATGCCGAGGAGCCGTTCCGCTTCGGCAGCTTCACTACCGCCGGCGAGTTCTACATTGAGACCGGACTCAGCTCAGTGGGCATGACCGGCTACCGCCGTGAGCTCTCGCTCGACTCAGCCCTTGCGAAGGTGAGCTTCTGCAAGGACGGCGTGCAGTACGAGCGCGAGTATTTCGTGTCGCATCCTGCCAACGTGATGGCGGTGCGCTTCGCTGCCTCGCACCGCGGCAAGCAGAACCTCGTGTTCTCCTACGCTCCCAACCCCGTGTCGACGGGCGAGATGAAGGCGGACGGCACCGATGCGCTCTGCTGGCTGGCACGTCTCGACAACAACAGTATGGAGTACGCCGTGCGCATAAAGGCTGTGGCTAAGGGCGGCGCGGTGAGCAACGAGGGTGGCAAGCTCACGGTGAAGAATGCCGACGAGGTTGTGTTCCTCATCACTGCCGACACCGACTACAAGCCCAACTACGACCCCGACTTCAGCGACCCGAAGGCTTACGTAGGTGTTGATCCTAAGCAGACTACTGCCGACTGGCTCGCCAAGGCTGCCACAAAGGGCTACGCCTCGCTGCTCAACGAGCACTATGCCGACTATTCGGAGCTTTTCAACCGCGTGCGTCTGAACATCAACAACGCTTCGGCTGATGCCGACGACCGGCCCGTGAACCGCCGTCTTGAGGCTTACCGCCAGGGCAAGCCCGACTACTACTTGGAGCAGCTCTACTATCAGTTCGGTCGCTACCTGCTCATCTCGTCGTCGCGTGCCGACAATCTGCCGGCTAACCTGCAGGGCTTGTGGCACAACAACGTCGACGGACCATGGCGCATCGACTACCATAACAACATCAACCTGCAGATGAACTACTGGCTGGCTTGCCCGACGGGACTCTCGGAGTGCGAGCTGCCGCTCTTCAACTTCATCCGCACGCTTGTGAAGCCGGGCCGCGTAACAGCGAAGTCGTATTTCGGCACACGTGGCTGGACAACGTCCGTATCTGGTAATATCTTCGGCTTCACATCGCCGCTCTCGAGCGAGGATATGTCGTGGAACTTCTCGCCGTTCGCCGGTCCGTGGCTCGCCACACACCTCTGGAACTACTACGATTTTACGCGCGATCGCCATTTCCTTGCTGACAACTACGAAATACTGAAGGAGTCTGCCGACTTCGCGTCCGACTATCTCTGGCATCGCGCCGACGGCGTGTACACCGCCGCTCCGTCCACATCGCCCGAGCACGGACCTGTTGACGAGGGCGCTACGTTCGCCCACGCCGTGATACGCGAAGTGCTTCTGGATGCTGTTGAGGCTAACCGCGTGTTAGGCAAGAGTGCCAAGGAGCGCCGCCAGTGGGAGGACGCGCTGAAGCATCTCGCGCCGTATAAGATTGGTCGCTACGGACAGCTCATGGAGTGGTCTACCGACATCGACGACCCGAAGGACGAGCATCGCCATGTGAACCACCTCTTCGGTCTGCATCCGGGTCACACCGTGTCGCCCGTTACGACGCCCGAACTGGCTAAGGCATCGCGCGTGGTGCTCGAGCATCGCGGCGACGGCGCAACGGGATGGTCGATGGGTTGGAAGCTCAACCAGTGGGCACGCCTGCACGACGGCAATCATGCCTACACGCTCTACGGCAATCTGCTGAAGAACGGCACGCTCGACAACCTCTGGGACACGCACGCTCCGTTCCAAATCGACGGCAACTTCGGTGGAACAGCCGGCGTAACCGAGATGCTTATGCAGAGCCACATGGGATTCGTCCACCTGCTGCCTGCACTGCCCGATGCTTGGGCAGAGGGCGCAGTGAGCGGACTGCGTGCAAAGGGCAACTTCACCGTGTCTATCAGCTGGAAGAACGGCAAGCTCGCTGAGGCGACAATACTCTCCGGCTCGGGCGAACCGTGCGAGGTACGCTACGGCGAGTCGGTGCTGAAGTTCAAGACAAAGCGAGGCGGAAGCTATAAGGTCGTGTTCTGCGAGAACAAACTTATAGGGGGTGCACTTGTCTCAAGTGCACCAACCAAGTAAGAACTGCACCAACCAAGTAAGAACTGCACCAACCAAGTAATAAGTGCACCAACCAAGTAATAAGTGCACCAACCAATTGGTATTTTGCTCAGTTGGTGCACTTGAGACAAGTGCACCCCCTACAAGTGCCCCATGAAACAACAAAGGTCGAGCGATTTCGCTCGACCTTTGTTGTCTTTGTATTATTAATACTCATCCTCTTCGTTGCAGTCATCATACTCCCACGAGTCGAAGTAGATGCGCGACGATACATGTTTTGATATGCTGCCATTGTCAAGCAGTGGGTTGTCTATGCCACCTTGTGAGCCAGAGCCGTCTACGCCCGTAGAGCCAGCCATGATGCTTGTTGCTTCTATTTCCATCGTTGCTATCGATGGCTTTATATAATGCTTTTTCATTGTGCTTAAGTATATTATTGGTTAAATGTTGCGTATGTTTACTTCACTGCTACCTTCTTGCCGTTCTGAATGTATATGCCACTCTTCAGTGCGCGGAGTGAGTTGCCTACGCACTGTCCCTGCAGATTATACACAGGAGCGTTGCTTTCCTCAGTGTCGAAGATAGTGCCGAGCGATGTTGGTGTTCCGTCGAGGTTAGCGCGTAGCTTCTTGATGTCGGTGCCTTGTGGCACGATGAAGTATGCACGCAAGCCACCGATGGTGCGAGATTCGGTATTGTTAATCGGATAGTAGAAGAGGTCGTTGTCGCCAAGGAAGAGTTCAGTCTTGTCGGTCTTCAACAATATCTGGTTGTAGATGCCCTTCATCTGCACTGTGCTTGCATCGCCTACAGCCTGCGGGTTGCCGTTCTCGTCGAGTCCTGTTGCCACCATGCTTACTCCCTCGAATGTCGGGTTCTTCACAACGGCGTTGCCAGGCTTCATGATGTACGGCTTGCCAGCCTCGATGTTGTCTACAGTTGCGAAGTACACAATGTTGTTGTTGCAGTTGCCTTCGTATGTGCGTAGCTGTGTGCCCTCGCCGAAGTACTGTGCCACCTGCTCCGCATCAAGTGCGAACGGCACGCAGAATGTGTTCCAGTAGTCTTTGCTGAGTGTGCGCTGCAGCGTGACGTTAGCGTATGCACAGTCCTCGATGACGTTTTTGGTCTTTGTCTCGTCCATTGTGTATTCCTTAGGAATAAGTATTGTGACGATGATTTGTATGGCGCGAACTTGAGCAATAGCCTTGAACTCAACTTCCTTAGCAGAACCCTCCCAAACACCATAGTTAGGATCTGTACAAGTGTAGTTATTGTCCGTCATGGAAGTCAGTTTCTTCAACGAATAATTACTTAAAGAATTATTGCTGCCAATAAACTCAATCTTCGTGATTTTACCAACCTTGGTAGAGATTGTTGTGGAACTGTTCTGATACAATCTGTAAGTATATTCAGTGCCAGTTATTGCTGCGAATGCTGCATTCGTACCATGTATTGTTACGACATCCTGCACTATTTGGTCTTCTTTGCTATTTCCTGTTTGTGTTCCTTTGTGCAGACCTGCGATAAATGTGAATGTCTCGTCCTGCTTTGTGCTGTCGAACACCTTCAGCGTGCATTTCGTCTCTGTCTCCTTATAGGTGTCGTTAGCAGCACCGATTGCGGTGATGGTGTATATGCCACGCTTAGAAATAATAACGTCGCCGGTTGATGCATCTATCTCAACATCTTTGTCTTTAGGAGATATAGTGTAGGTTACTTTGAGGTTGTTAGGGTTCTGCAGCACATTTGCTGCGTTGAATGTTACAATACCGTCTGTTGCTTTTGCTAAATCTTCGCTGTAGCTCTCTGCTGCGAACTTGAAGTCGGCATCAGGTGTGCGATTGTCTTCAATCACGAGTTTGTAAGACGCAGTGCCTGCTGCATACTTGTCTGTTGCAGCCGATGTAGCGGTGATGGTCACTTCGCCAGTCTTGTACAAGCGGATTGTATTGCCCTCAACCTTTGCGGTTGCGTCGTCGGAGCTTGCGTATGTGATAGCAGATGCGTCAAGGTCTTCAGGCTTGGTGATGGTCTGAAGGTCAATAGTGCCCACTACTAACTCCTTTGTTACAGTTGCCTCGGCGAATGAGAGGGCAGGATTGTCTTTTATGATAAGAGCACTCAGTTCAATCTTTTGGATTTGAGTATAGTTGGCACCTGATTGTATCGTGAAAGTTGCTGTTGGTGACGGAAGTTCGATGCTGACAGTTTTTAGTGATTTGTTTACTTCTGCTTTTGCATCTGTGAGTTCCGCACTATAAAGTTGTGGAGTGTTATCTGTTTCATACGTAACAACCACTTTATATCCGGATGGGAACGATGAGAAAGTTGGAGAAACAATTTTTCCTTTCTTCGTTTTAGCCATCTGAATGGAATTATTGTTGAACATACATTGTGTTAGAGTGAAAGTGTAATCTTTGCCAGCAACACTCTTTAATTGGCGTGGTGTGTTATCGTTGTTATTATACGTATCACCGATAAGTGATTGATCGTATTTTGAACAATCGAATACGATAGTACTTTCATCTATTTTTTGCTGATTCGTAATCTTATACGTAGCAGTAGAGCCAGAGTATTGTGTTGGGTCTGCAGGTATGAATGTGGCAGTGATGGTTGTTGTGCCATATACAGATGGGTTGATGGTTACTGTGCCCGTTGTGGGGTCGACAGTAGCCACAGCGTCGCCCGAAGCTGCGTATGTGATAGTGCCGGCAATGTTGTTAGCTTCGGTAGCGGTGTAGCCCGTGAAGTCTGTGCCAGCGTCGGTCTTGCCTTCGGTAAGAGTGATGTCGGTGCCATTAAAGGACAGAGAGGTAGCGATGTGGTTGTCTTTGTTTTTGTTTTCGACAACGTATGAGTCGGTAGATGTTTGGTAGGTGTCTGTTTTAGGAAGAGTGGCTGTGATGGTAGCCTCTCCAAACTTGGTGTTGGTGAATGTCAGTTCGCCGGTTTTAGAGTCAACGGTTACGATGTCTGCGTCAGAGCTTGCATATTCAATAAGGTCAGACAAGTCGGTGTTGTCGTCGCTCTTTGTGGCAGTAGCTGTAGGCGTGGTAAAACCCTCAAGCGTGCCATTGGTGAATGTGAATGTCTTGCCTGAGTTGGTGCCAAAGGTGGTAGTGGTGGCAGAAGAAGTAGAGCTGGTTGTATATTTGTAATAGCTAATCTTAGTTGCTGTTATATTATTGTTCGCATAAGCTCTCCAATCATTATTTGAGTAGATGCAAATATATCTATTTGTTGATGTATTTAAAAGTCCTTCATATTGTTTAGAGCTAATAGCAACATATTTAAATGTCTTGTTGGTGCCTGTTGAGCCAATACCTAAATTGGTGCTAGTGCTGCTACTATATAGCCATGCTTTTTTATTGCCATTAGGATAGAATGTATATTTCTCTTCGCTCTTCTCAATATTCCATTTTAGGTTGTCTGTAACATCCCCAGTGATTTGATTACCATCTGTAGAAATTGTAATTGCAACAGCTGCAGGTTTTTTGTTTGTTTCTGTATTCGGAAGTGCATAGGTTTTGTTTGAGATTGTTCCCACAATGACGAATACGTCATCGGTTGTCAAATCAGTCAAACTCACCTTTTCCCAAGTCTGACTATACCCCCCCACCGTGCACACAATCGTGAGTAGTGTGAACATAAAAAATCGTAAATGTTTAGTCATAATATGTAATTTTTAATGTTATAGGCTTGTCGTTATGTCGTTAAAATTACGAGCGTTGTAGTTGAGATAAGGGATGTTGTTTCTTATGAATGCAAAATTACATCTAATGTTTTGTATTTGTATTAAAATAATGTTTAAATAATATAAAAAGGGTATGGCATTCTTGCCATACCCTTTGTGGTTGCGTGGGTATGGCAAGGATGCCATACCCTCCTATTATTACTCATAAACCCAGTAGCCGGTGGTCTGCTGTTGTGCTGTGCCGTCCTTAGCCGGAGCAGCTGCAGCGGATGTTTTGCGGAAGTAGCCTACGAGTGTTACGTCGAAGATGAGTGTGGAGTAGGCTGCGCCCGGTGTAGCTGACGAGCCGTATGCCAGCTGATGGGGCATGTACACGAGCCATCTGTCGCCGATGTGCATGTTCTGCAGTGCTGTGGCGAAGCCTTTCACCACTCCGCTCACGGCGAAGGTGCGTGGCTTCATCGTGCTGAGGTTGTACTCGCCTTGCCACGACTTGTCGAAGACATAGCCCTCGGCGTAGCTTGTGGATGGCAGCAGACGGCCGCTGTAGTGCACCTTCACCGAGTCGGTGAAGAACGGGCAACCCGAGCCCGTGCCAGCGTTGAGCACGTTGGCAAGCACGAAGTCGTAGCTATGTGTAGCCACCTGGTCGTTGAGGCTCCATGAGCGCAGTACCTTCCAGTCGGCAGCACCACCCGCCACCAGCTGCTTCACCTCGGCATACTTCTTGTCGTAGTATGCCTCGTTGGTCTTTCGCCAGTTGGGGTACTCCTCCTTCTCGTTGTCGGTCTCGCTGCACGACGACAGGCTTGCTGCGAAGACGGTCGTCATGGCGAGGAGTATGAATAAATAGTATTTCTTCATTTAGTATGTTTTTACTGCAATTTCTTGAGCAGGCTTGTGATGCTCACCTTGTCCTCGATGATGCTGAGGAGCTGGTCGATGCTCACGCGCTCCTGCTCCATTGTGTCGCGGAAGCGGAGTGTCACGGTGTTGTCCTGCAGTGTGTCGTAGTCGACGGTCACGCAGAACGGTGTGCCCACTGCGTCCTGACGGCGGTAGCGCTTGCCGATGGTGTCCTTCTCGTCGTAGCTTGTGTTGAAGTGGAACTTCAGGTTGTTCACAATCTCGCGAGCCTTCTCGGGCAGTCCGTCCTTCTTAACGAGCGGTAGCACGGCGAGCTTTGTCGGCGCGAGTGCGGGCGGGAGCATGAGTACGACGCGTGTCTCGCCGTTTTCGAGCTGCTCCTCTTTATAAGAGTGGCACATCACGCTGAGGAACATGCGGTCTACGCCGATAGATGTCTCGATGACATACGGAGTGTACGACTCCTTGGTCTGCGGGTCGAAGTACTTGATTGAGCGGCCAGAGAACTTCTCGTGCTGCGAGAGGTCGAAGTTGGTGCGGCTGTGTATGCCCTCTACCTCCTTGAAGCCGAACGGCATGTGGAACTCGATGTCGGTAGCGGCGTTGGCGTAGTGAGCCAGCTTCTCGTGGTCGTGGAAGCGATAGTTCTCGGCGCCGAAGCCAAGAGCCTGGTGCCACTTCATGCGCAGCTCCTTCCACTTCTGGAAATACTCGAGCTCGGTGCCCGGCTGCACGAAGAACTGCATCTCCATCTGCTCGAACTCGCGCATACGGAAGATGAACTGGCGTGCCACGATCTCGTTGCGGAACGCCTTACCGATCTGTGCGATGCCGAACGGAATCTTCATGCGGCCCGTCTTCTGCACGTTGAGGTAGTTGACGAAGATGCCCTGTGCTGTCTCCGGACGGAGGTACACCTTGTTAGAACCGTCGGCTACGGAGCCCATCTCTGTAGAGAACATGAGGTTGAACTGGCGTACGTCGGTCCAGTTCTTTGTGCCGCTGATCGGGTCTACGATCTCCTCGTCGATGATGATCTGCTTCAGCTCAGCGAGGTCCGGACCCTGCATAGCCTCTGTATAGCGTGCGTGGAGAGCGTCGCGCTTCTGCTGGTGCTCCAGTACGCGAGCGTTGGTAGCGCGGAACTGTGCCTCGTCGAAGCTCTCGCCGAAGCGCTTGCGAGCCTTGGCAATCTCCTTCTCAATCTTCTCGTCGTACTTCGCAATCTGGTCCTCGATGAGAACGTCGGCACGATAGCGCTTCTTTGAGTCGCGGTTGTCGATGAGCGGGTCGTTGAATGCGTCTACGTGTCCGCTTGCCTTCCAGATAGTAGGGTGCATGAAGATGGCAGAGTCGATGCCCACGATGTTGTCGTGGAGCAGCACCATGCTCTTCCACCAGTATTGTTTGATGTTGTTCTTCAGTTCTACACCGTTCTGTCCGTAGTCGTACACTGCAGCCAGTCCGTCATAAATCTCGCTACTTGGGAATACGAAACCGTACTCCTTACAGTGACTCACGATTTTCTTGAAAACGTCTTCTTGTGCCATTTTTATATGTGTTTTATTATAATTTTAGTTGCAAAGTTACGCTTTTTTGATTAATTACGTAGCGTTTAAGGAGTTAAATGTTATGAAACGGTTGTTTTGCGGTGGTAGTTGTGTGGTGTTGTAGTGATGGTTAAGTCATCGGACAGCGTACGGAATCTGATCGGACGGCGTACGGAATCTGATCGGGTGGCGGACGGAATCTGATTGGGTGGCGGACGGAGCACGATGGTAAAAGTTGTGCTAATTAGGGAATTTCCCATTACCGATTAGGGAAAATCCTTTTGGCTTGCAGTAACAAAAGCATAACTTTGCAAGCGAAAGGAAACCTCAAGGGGCAGTCAAGGGATGCAGTCAAGGGGGTGCAGTTGTCTCAACTGCACCAACAGAGCAAGAAGTGCACCAACAGAGCTGTAGTTGCACCAAAATAGCACATTCTACTTGGTTGGTGCACTTGAGACAAGTGCACCCCCTGAGGATGACAAGTGCACCCCCTGGGAGGCACCCCTTTAAGATAAGTATAACTTTTAAAAACAGAGATATTATGAAACGGTTATTCGCAACAATAGTAATGGTGCTTGGCTTCGCGGTAGCAGCCAGCGCAATGAGTTACAGTCAGGCACGCGAACAGGCGTTGTTCCTCACCGATAAGATGGCTTACGAGCTGAACCTCACCGACGACCAGTATGAGGCGGCTTACGAGATAAACCTCGACTATCTGCTCAGTGTCAACTCCGACGACGAACTCTACGGCGACTACTGGCGTTGGCGTAACATCGACTTCAGCTATGTGCTCCTTGACTGGCAGTACCGTATGTTCTGCGAGGCAGCTTACTTCTATCGTCCGCTCTATTTCAGTGCAGGCGTTTGGCACTTCGCTATATACGCTCGCTATCCGCACCGCGACTACTTCTACTTCCATCGTCCGACGGTGTACGTGAGCTATCGTGGCGGCCACTCGTGGCGTCAGAACAACGGCAGCTCGTGGTACAGCGGCAGAACATTCGGTTCGCGCCGTGGTGGCGATGCCCACTTCGGTATGCGCGACGGCTTCAAGCGCGGCGACTACGGACGCGGCAACCGCCAGTCGTTCGGCTCGCGTGGCAGCCGCCAGGTGGAGAGCAGAGGTAACAGTGGGTTCGGCTCGCGCCGCGACAACAGCGGAAGCGGTTTCGGCTCGCGCAGTTCGTCGGGCTTTGGTTCAAGCCGCAGCTCATCGGGCTTTGGCTCAAGCCGCAGCTCGTCGGGCTTCGGTTCAAGCCGTGGCTCTGGCTTTGGCAGTCGTGAGAGTAGCACGCGCACAACGGTGCGTCAGCCCGAGGGCAATAGAGGCTTTTCAGGCAGCAGCTTCGGCTCGCGTCGCGACAACTCGTCGGGCTCGTCAGCCCCACGCTCAACGTTCAAGCCGTCGGGCTCGTCAAGAAGCGGCGGTTTTGGCTCGCGCAGATAACTTTTAGGGGGTGCACTTGTCTCAAGTGCACCAACAAAGCGGAATGGTTATTTGCCAAATTATAAAGTTAGATAAGTTGGTGCACCTTCTGCTTGGTTGGTGCAGTTGAGACAACTGCACCCCCTATACTTACTTCCTCATGCTCTGCTCCTTGCGGTATTGCGTTGGCGACATGCCGAGGTGGCTCTTCGTGAACTTGCCGAAGAACGAGAGGTTGGGGAAGCCCAACAGCTCCGATATTTCTTTGATGGAGAGGTTAGAACGGCGCAGATACTTCTCTATCGCCTTCACCGTGTAGCTGTGTATCCAGTCGAGCGCCGTGCGCCCCGTCACCTGTTTCGTGATGTTCGAGAGATACTTTGGCGTGATGCACAGCTCCTGCGCATATTTCTTCACGGGCTGCATCCTGCCGTTGTTCGCCGACAGCATCTCGATGAAGCGCTGGAAGAGCAAGTTGGCCTGCTTGAGATTGCCCCCTTCGATGCTATACTCCACGTAGGGCGTGATGATGGCGAACAGCTCGTAGATGGAACTTTGCAGCAAGCAGTGCATAATCTCCTTATGATAGAAACCATGCGGATTCTTTATCTTGTGTGCAATGATGGCGTAGTACTTCAGGAACATCTGTTGGCGTTCCTCGTTGAGGTGGATCACGGGGTTGTGCGATACGTAACCGAGCAGAGTAAGGTAGTCGCGGTTCACCTGCACACTGGCTTGAGCTGCCTTGCTCGACACGCCGACACTTTTCGAGTCGTAGTCGGGCGATACCATCACGTTTTCCCATGTGCTGTTGGGCAGACAGATAATCACGTCGCCCGCCTTTGCGGTATATGCGTTGGAGTTGGTTTCAAATTGTATACGTCCCTTAGTGCAGTAGACCATCATAATCATATCAAACTTGAACGTGCCGTCTACCTGCAGCACCTTGTCGATGCCGTCGAGCACAACCATGTCGCCATCTATGTAGTCGGCATTGCCGTAATGAGCGATGAGTCCCATGTCAATCTTCAGTTCTGTCATTTCGTTAGCCATTATGTTTCGTAATTAAGATTCGTATGCAAAGTTATTTTGTCATCCGCAAAGGTAGTCATTATTTCCATACCGATATTATTCCGTTTTGCCGATTTTGTATTCTTTAAGTCAGATTTTATAAAATTATTACGCCTAACGCTGGTTATGAATAATGTAAAGTAGTAGAAAAAGATGTAAACCGGTCATTAGATGACAGAAAAGTTGTAACTTTGCACGAACATTAGGCAATTAGTAAGCAAATACATATAAATAAAAACAAAAATAAGAGAAAATGAATGTAGCTATTGTTGGTGCGAGTGGCGCCGTAGGACAGGAGTTTCTGCGCATCCTCGCCGAGAGAGAGTTCCCCATTGACAATTTAGTGTTATTTGGTTCTGAGCGTTCGGCTGGAAAGAAATACACGTTCAAAGGTAAGGAGTATGAGGTGAAGCTCTTGCAGCACAACGACGATTTCAAGGACATCGACGTTGCGTTCACATCGGCTGGTGGCGGCACCTCTAAGGAGTATGCCGAGACTATCACTAAGTACGGCGCAGTGATGATCGACAACTCGTCGGCGTTCCGCATGTGCGACGATGTACCATTGGTAGTGCCGGAGTGCAATGCCGAGGATGCTCTGAAGCGTCCGCGTGGTATCATCGCCAACCCTAACTGCACCACTATTATGATGGTGGTAGTGCTGAAGCCGCTGGAGCAGCTCAGCCACATCAAGCGCATACACATTGCCAGCTACCAAAGCGCATCGGGCGCAGGTGCAGCTGCCATGGCAGAGCTGCAGGAGCAGTATCGTGAGCTGGTGAACAACGAGCCGGTGAAGGTGGAGAAGTTCCCGCACCAGTTGGCGTATAACGTCATCCCGCAGATTGATGTCTTCACCGACAACGGATACACCAAGGAGGAGATGAAGATGTTCAACGAAACACGCAAGATCATGCACAGCGACGTGCGCTGCTCTGCGATGTGCGTGCGTGTCAGCTCGCTCCGCTCTCACTCCGAGTCGGTATGGATCGAGACCGAACGCCCCATCAGCGTCGAGGAGGCTCAGAAGGCAATCGCTGCGGCTCCGGGATGCACACTGGAGGACGACCCACAGAACCTCGTCTACCCGATGCCGCTGGAGACAGCCGGCAAGGACGACGTGTTCGTAGGACGCGTGCGCAAGGATCTCGCCGACGACTGCGGACTCACGTTCTGGCTCTCGGGCGACCAGATTCGCAAGGGTGCTGCGCTCAATGCGGTGCAGATCGCTGAGTACCTGTATAAGGTGGGCGACCTGAAGTAAGCTGTTCTCCCACAGAATTATTCTGCTGAGATATCCTCCCACAGATTCCACGGATTTTCACAGATGGGACTTACACAAAGAACTCCCACAGAATTCACAGAAGCTTCTTAGGAGGGTATGGCATCCTTGCCATACCCACGCCTTCGGCATAATCCTCCCACAGATTCCACGGATTTTCACAGATGGGACTTATACAAAGAACTCCCACAGAATTCACAGAATTCACAGAATTTTAGGTGCATTTATTGCAGTGTGAGTATGGCAGTAATGTCATACCATCCTATATATCTGTGTAAATCCGTGAAATCTGTGGGAGTTTTTCTCTATAAGTACTTCCGTGAATTCCGTGAAATCTGTGGGAATGTTTTGTTTTTCTCTATTCTGTGGGAGCGTTAGAACTTGAGTTTCACGCTTGCACCAGCCATTACCCAGATGCCCGGCTGCTTCACGTTGCCCAGGTCGTAGTAGTGGTGGTTGGTGATATTGTCAGCCTTTACATATATATTGTATGTAGGCGCAGTCCACTGCAAGCGCACATCCACCTTTGTGTACGGATGATAACCGTTCATGCGCTCCTGCCAACGCAGCGCCCACGATGCCGTGAGCTGTCGCCAGATGCGATGATCCAACTGCAGCGTAGCCTTGTGGCGCAGATACTCTAAGGCGTAGAGCGAACCGAAGACATCACCGTCGGTAGAGTGCTTCTGATGGATGAACGCATAGCCAGCCTTTATGCGCGTGATGAAGAACTTCGGTAGCAACTCCTGCAGGTGCAGCGCAGCATCAACGGAGTAACCCATGTTGTCGAGTTTACCGATGTTCATAGCCTGATACTTCTTGCTCTCAGCTGTAGGGTACACCCAGTCGATGATGTCCGTACCCTTCGAGTAGAACCCACTCAGCATTGCCTCGAAGCCGTGCGTGCGGTAGCGCGTGCCCACCTTGAACGCCTCGTTCTTCTCCGGTCGCAGCGCAATGTCGCCCTGCTGCACCGAGTTGCTGGTATAAAGGTCGGTGTACGTAGGTACGCGCAACGCGCGGTTCCACGAAGCATACACCTTCCACTCGTCGTTCGGGCGGTAGCTCACGTCCACACCCGGGTAGAGGCGGAACTTGCCGTCGAGTGCCGTGTTGCGGTTGGCGAGCAAGCCAGCCGACAGCGTGAAGCCGCCCACGATGACGTTATGCTCGAGGAAGATACTCGTGTTGGTGCGCTCGCCGAGTCGGTTGTACTTGCGGTCGGTGCCACCGATAGACACCCATTTGTCCTCCGGCTGCACATCGCCGTACGCCGTGCTGAGGATATGCTCGCGGCGCACGTCCACGCCAGCCGCCGTCTTGCCGAGCAGCCACGAGGCATGAGCGTTGAGCGAACCGCCGTAGGTGTCGAGACGGTGATAGTTCTCGCCGGCAGCAGCACCCTCCTTGCCCTTTATCAGCTGGTAGTGGTCTACATCCTTATGCCAGTAGACCATCGGCGTAAGCACGAAACGCTCGTCAGCCCACGGCTTTATCTCCGCCTGTGCCGACGCAAGGAAACGGCGTGTAGCCTCAAACTGATTCTTGAACTTCGCACTGTAGAACGTAGACGCACCGAAGTCCTGCGACGAGAAGCCGCCATGCCACTGCATGTCTACGTAGCGCGACTTCCAGCTGCCCGTGTAGTAGGCGCGACGGCGGCGGAAGTCGCTGTTCTCTGTGCCTCCATCGCTCTGCGTGTAGCCACCGCTTAGCTTCTGACGCACCGCACCCGTAGCAAGATTAACGCTTGCGTCGCCACCGAACGTGCCGAACGAACCGCCCTCGGCAGCCACCGTTACGTTGTTCTCGGCATCGGCACGCGTAACGATGTTGATGGCGCCGCTGAACGCCGACGAACCGAACACACGTGCCGAAGCACCCTCGAGAACCTCGATGCGCTCAATGTCGGAAAGCGAAACTGGAAAATCGGCAGCGTTGTGACCCGTCTGTGCACTCGAAATATTCATGCCATTCAATAGAATGGTGATCTGGTCGAACGTGCCGCCGTTGATGGAGATGTCCGTCTGTACACCAAAGCCCCCGCGCTGACGGACATCCACGCCCGGGACTAACTTTAAAATGTCGTTGACACTCGCTGCTTCCGCACGCTGAATGTCGTCGCGCGAAATGACAGCCACAATCTTTGCCGACTGCAATGCAGTGAGCGGAGCACGCGAACCCGTTACGAGCACCTCGTCGAGCTTCACCTCCTCACGGCTCAATGAGTCGAGAGCCAGAGCCGACGCTATCGGCTTCGTGCTGATGCCATCTGCCTTGGCGTTGGTGAGCGTAGCCACACTGAGCGTGCAGATGAGCACCTCGCGACCCAGGCAGCTGAAAAGAGCGTAGCTGCGGTGCGTGAAGTGCTTGAAATGCAATGCCACAGGGCGTGCGTTGAAATTGTTTTTGAACATAAAAAATATAAATTGTTAATGATGAAAGGGGTGTTTTGAGCGTGCAAAGTTAGTATAAACTCGGCAAATTACAAAATAAGCAGGCACGTTTTTCACCTACTCGTACACGCCGTACACCATGTAGCTGCCGTCGCCACGCAGCGTGATGCTCTCGCCCGTCGTCTCGTTGAGCGTGCCTTGCCACATCGCTGCGAACGCATACGGCTGCCAGCGCAGACCGTCGCCCTCAAGGTGCGAGCACGTGAGGTTGAAGATGCTCACTTGCTGTCCGGCAAAGGTGGCAAGTTCCGTTGTGCCGGAAGCCGAAAGGAACACGCCGTGGTCGGTAGCCATCAACGCCGCGATGTGCATCTCGCGACGATAGAAGTCGAGCAGCGATATGTTGCCTAATGTGTGGTCCTCGCGCTTGCCCGTAGCTCCGACGTAAGCAATGCGGCGGCATCCACGCTCCACGCAGAAGCGCGTCGCCTTCGTAAGGTCGTTGTAGTCCTGCTCCTCCACCTTATATATAATGTTGCGGTGCGCTGTCATAAACTCCTGCGACATCGAGTCGCAGTCGCCGATAATCGCCGTCGGTATATATCCGCGTCGTATCAGTTCTTCGCCAGCCGAGTCGCACGCCACCAGCATCCTTGCCTGTTCGACGAGCGTGAGCGGCACGGCATGAGTGGGGAAGTCGCCACCGGCTACAACGACCGCATCGAAGCCGTCCGGCTGTAGCGATGCAAAGCTTTTGGGAGTGTGTGGTTGGTTGCACATGTTTATTATGTTTTAGTTGGCAGTGGTTGTTCGTCAACTGTACACTTTGTTTTGAGCAAGCAAAAGTACGCAATAAAAAGCACTTTCTATTGCTTTTTTCTTTATATTTGCAGCATCAAATCAAACTATTCATCTATTATTCTATTATGGCAGAAACCTCGAATGCTCAGCACGTGTTGAAATCGCAAGCCAATTGGGATGCGCTTTATTTCTATCAGAAGTCGGATGTGATATATCAGCTTGCGTTCGCCTTCTGTGATCGCTTCATACACCTGTACAAAGACCGCACGCGCGACCAAGTGATACAGGCAGCACGTTCGTGTAAGCAAAATATCGTGGAAGGCTTGGCGGACGGTGTCGCCTCCACGGAGATGCAACTGAAGCTACTCAACGTGGCTCGCGCTTCGCTGAAGGAGTTGCGCGAGGACTTTGAGGACTATATAAAGTCGCGTCACCTACAGTTCTTCATTAGCGGTGAACCGCGCTACGCTGATATGCTCAACTATTGTCGCTATCATAATCGCCTGTCCGATTATGAGCCGTTCTTCGCGCAGTGGACTGACGAGCAGATGTGCAACTATGCCATCACTCTCTGCCACTTCATCGACCGGATGATGATGTCGTTCTTGAAGAAACTGGAGCAGGAGTTTATCACTGAGGGCGGCATAAAGGAGCGTATGCACCGCGCTCGCACAGGTTATCGCCAGCAGCAAGACGAGCGTTTGAAGCAGCTGGAGGCAGAGCTGCCGCGTCTGAAGCAAGCCCTCGCTGAGGCGCAGGCGGAGGCTGCGAAGTGGAAGGCTGCTTTTGAGAATCTAAAGCAAAGAGCGCTAAAGATGTATTATGGAAAGGAAGAGGAGATAAAGAGGCTGAAGGAATTGCTGGGGGAGGAGAATCTATAGCTTTTATAGACGTTTTAGGTATTCTATAAACTCTAGACATTCTAGATGTTCTAGAGTTTCTAGATGTTCTAGATTCTCTATACCTGCGCCTTTTTCGCAAGCCCCTTCCACTTCCAATATCCCATGACCGCTATCACCACATACAGCCCGTAGAGCCCAGCCTTGAACGGTATGCCCTTGACCACGTACAGATAGCAGCAGACTACGTCAACGGCTATCCAGAAGAGCCACTGCTCAACATACTTGCGTGCCAATGCCCATAAGCCGACGAAGCTCAGAGCGTTGGTGAAAGCATCGAGCAGGGGAACCGTACTGTTGGTGTAAGCCACCAAGACATAATATGTGGCAGCCCAGGCAAGGACGAAAAAAACGAGCGTGCGCAAGATGAGACGGCGAGGAAAAAACGTTACAGGAAGCTCTTCGGAAGAACTGCTAACCGCGCTTGCGCCTTCTTTCTTATCAGAGCTAACCGCGCTTGCAGCTTCTATCTTATCAGAGCTAACTGCGCTTGCGCCTTCTTTCTTATCAGAGCCTTTGCGTTTAATCATTGCCTTCCATTTCGCTCCGAACTTCCACACGGCATAGCCGTATATTGCGGCAAGCGTGTAGTAGACAGCCATGCCGGCATCACCATAGAGACCGTGGCTCCAGTAGAGGTAAATGTCCATGGCTGGCATCACGATGCCTACAACCCACAGCGCGATGCTCGCACGGTATTCGAGAACGAGATAGATGAGCCCGAGGATTGTTGTGACAATGTCGAGCCAATGAATGGAGAGAAAATCTGTCATTTTATCAAAAAAAACAGCCCCTCCCCGACGGGGGAGGGACGAGGTTTTAGAACTTCAGTGTTACGGTTCCCATGCAGTTGAAACCAGCCATTGGGATGTAAGCCACGGTAGAGTTGCGCTTACCCTGGTTGTACCAGTCGTAGTAGACGTAGCCAGAAGCTGCATAGTGACGGTTGAAGATATTGTTGAAGTCGGCACCGAGCACAATCTGCTTCAAGCCAAGCATACGCTTCGCGAAGTTGAATGTGTACGAAGCGTTCACGTTAGTCTGCGAATAGCAGGGCAGTGAGCGATCAGAGCTCTCGGTGTTGTCGAGATACTGCTTGCTGACGAAGTTGGTGTGCCATGTGGCGCGGAAACCAGCGAAGTGAACATCTACGAAGCCGTTGAGGATAGCCGACGGCGAGAAAGCAATGGTAGAGCTCTTGTATGTGTTCCATACGGCAGCACCATCCCAGCTCTCGACACATTCCTTGAAGTTATGCAGACGGTTGCGGCTCAGCGCAGCGTTACCCTCTACAGAGAGCCATGAGAGTGGGCTCCAGCCTGCAGACAGCTCGGCACCGAGACGATAAGAGTCCTTGATGTTGCGTGTCAGTGCCTCGCCGATGTCGCTCTTCTCACCAGTCATAACGAACTGGTTGACGTACTTCATGTAGTAGAAGTTGACACCTGCGAACCAGTTCTCGCCCTGATACTGATAGCCCCACTCGATGTCGAGCAGGCGCTCAGGCGACGGATTGCCGTAGCCGATGTTGTCGGTGAAGTTGTTGCGCTCCGGTTCGCGGTTGGCGTAGGCGATAGAAGCGTAAACCTTATGTCCGTTAGCATCGTAGCTGATGCCAGCCTTCGGGTTAACGAAGAAGTAGTTCTCGTTGATGTTGATGCTCTGGTTCTTGTAGTTGCCGTCGGCACCCTGCTCGAAGTGGTCGTTGATGCCGTCGGTCTGATAGTTGACATAGCGCATCTGCATATCGAGGAACCAGTTCCAACCCTTGCCGAACTTGCGGTTAGCCTTGAAGAACCAGCTCCAGTCGTTCTTATCTGCGTCAGAGTCGTAGTACTTGTAGCGACCATTAGTGAAGTACTTTTCCTCGAGAGTCTTGTCAGCGATGTATGTCACCTTGCCCCAGTGGTTGCAACGGAAGAGCTGCATACTAAGACCGCCCGTAACATCCCACAGAGCATCCTTATAGTTCACGTTGTAGAGAGCGCCATAGTTGTTCTGTGTGAGTCCTTTCTTGCGTATAGCGTCCGACTTCACGAGCTTCAGTTCGCCGTCCTTTACGTACATCTCGTTGATGCCAAACTTAGAAGCCAACTTTGTGTTCTGCTTGAACTCGTTATAGTAGCCATAGCCGTATGTGTAGTGAGCTGTTACGGAGTGGCTCCAACGGTCGGTAGGCTGCCATGTGAAGTTGAGGATGTTGTGGCTCTGCTCGAAGTTGTCAGTAGTCTTATCCCAGTATGAGCCGTCGCGCATCTTGTAACGCTCTGTTGTAAGTGGCTGACTTGGATCGGGTGCCCAGTTGTCATCCATCGGGATGTTGAGCGACTCGTAGAGCGGGTTGAACTTGCCCAATCCATGCTTCCACATGTCCTTATAGCTCTTGATGCCCCACGCTTTGAGGTCGGTATCGCCGTCGTAGTTACATGCCGGTACGCCGTTCCATGCCTGACCTGTGTGCTCGAAGTTGCCGATGTTCTTATACGAAATCTTGAAGCGGTCGCCGAACCATGTCAGTCCGCCGTAGTACGAACCCGAGCGTCCGCTTGTGCCGTGGATGTATCCGTCGGTATTGGTCTCGTGGTAAGCACCGTCGAGTACGAGGTGATCCCAGAGCAGACCCGTTGAGAACTTGCCGCCAAAGCGGTATGTGTTGAACGAACCGTAAGAGCCAGTAACCTCTACGGTTGGCTTCAGCGACGGCGCAGCTGTAGCAAGCGACACCGCACCACCGAAGGCTCCGTCGCCGTTGGTTGATGAACCGATGCCACGCTGAATTTGTGCGCTACCCATGAGGGCAGCATAGCTGTTCATGTTTGCCCAGAACACGCACTGGTCCTCAGGCGAGTTGAGAGGCACGCCGTCTACCGTTACGTTAATGCGGCTACCGGCAGCACCACGCATACGCATATAAACAGTACCAGTACCCACGCCGTTCTCGCTCCATGCAAGCACGCCCGGTGTGCGGGCGAAGAGCATAGGCAACTCTTTACCAGAGGTAGCGAAGCGCTCAAGCTCAGGCTTATTGATGTTTTCTACTGCAAATGGTGAACTCTTCGGGGCTCTTACAGCCTTTACTACCACCTCGTTGAGGTTGTTCACACGGGTAGTGTCGAGCTTGTTCTGCTCGCCAGCAGCTTGCGAAGGGCAAGCGCACGCAGCAGCCAAGGCTACTCCAATGAATTTCTTCATCCTTTTGAAAATTGATGTTGTTATCCAATAATAAAACTATAAGGGCTTTTGAAATAAAGAAAACCGTTCGTATCTGTACCTTATCGCTACGCCGGTATTATCCGGATCAGCTCTGAGGGTATGTTCTCAGACGGTAAATATTCCGCACCCCTTAGTCTACACTATATAAACTGGGTGCAAAGTTAACTAAATTTTGCATATTCAAACAATTTGTTTGTATAATAAACCCTAAAAAATGTGCGTAGCGGGCGGAATATGAAAAATTTGTAGTAAGTTTGCAACACTGAAAAGGCGAGCCAATAAAGGGTTGATGCGCCTTTCGATATTCACACATTATATATAATATAGAACGAAAATGGGGCGTTTGAAACTCATTTTGGCTTTGATAAGCCATTATAAATATGCCATAACCATAATCATCGGCGTGCTCACCGTGGGCTTTGTTGATGAGAATAGCTTCCTGCATCGTTTCCAACTCGAGATGCAAATCAGCGACCTTGAGGAGGAAATAGCGAAGTATAATGCGCAGAACGAAAGCGACCTGAAGAAGCTGAAGGAGATGCGACAGGGTCCACAAGCGTTTCAGAAGATAGCACGCGAACGCTACTTTATGAAGGCTGACGACGAGGATATCTATGTGCTTAGCGACGACCCCCAACCTGAAAAAGCAAAAGAGTAAACTACAATGAAACAACTTAATACTATACAAAGCGCGCTATTCCTCATCGGAGGCGTATTAATGGTGATAGGAGCTGGCTGCTTCGTCTTTATGTTCGCACAGCAGATTGTATGTTGGATATTCCTTGTCGGAGCATTACTGTTTGCAGCGATGCAGGTGAACCAGGCATACGAAGGACATAACCCCACCATCAAGCGACTCAAGAAGATAATGACCTTCGCCGACATCTTCTTCGTATTGGCAGGTCTGCTCATGGTAGACAGTGCTAACATGTGGCTCAAGGACTACTTCGCCGACACCATCACTTACTTCAACGTAGTTTACAACAAATGGGTGTTGCTATTGCTCGCTGCAGCCATACTCGAGATGTACTCTATGCACCGCATAGCATCGGAGTTGAAGAAAGACGCAGTGGAGGACGAAGCCGACAGTGAAGAGCAGGACGATGCTCCAGCCACAGACAGACAATAAGAAAACAATAAGAACCCAATAAAAACTCAAGATAATGAAGAAGCTACTTTACGCTTTACTCTGTATAATAGCATTGGCATCATGCTCCAGCTCGTACAACATACAAGGCTCTTCGAACGTGTCCACACTCGATGGTCGTATGCTCTACCTGAAGGTGCTAAGCAATAACGACTTCAAGAAGATTGACTCCTGCGATGTCGTACACGGACAGTTCCAGTTCAGCGGAACGTTCGACACCGTGCGCCTCGCCAATATCTTTATGGACGACGAGAGCATACTGCCACTCGTAATCGAAAGTGGCGACATCACTATAAAGCTCGACAACACACAGCAGAATGTGAGTGGCACACCGCTCAACGACGAACTCTTTAAGTTCTTCAACAAGTACAACCAGTTGAAAAATCAGGAAGCCGAACTGCTGCACACTCACGACCGCGCCATCATGGACGGTAGCGATATGGAGGCAGTGACACGCCACATCAACGCCGAGGCAGTGCGACTCATGGCAGAAGAGGACAAGCTCGTCACAACATTCGTCACAGAGAACTTCGACAATGTGCTCGGTCCGGGCGTATTCTTCATGATGACCATCGGCTATCGCTATCCCGAACTCACACCGTGGATAGAGGATATCATGAGCAAAGCCACCGACAAGTTCAAGAACGACCCCTACGTGAAGGACTACTATCAGAAGGCTCTGGAGAACCAAGCCATTATGAACGGCATGAAAGAAGTGAACAATGCGCCTGCCGGTGCTGCTACCGTTCCTTCGATGCCCGACGGACCGACACCGAACGAGCTGGCACAGCCCGCTGCCAGCGAATAGCATACGCTAACAACGATCAGTAACTATATCTAAGAAATATGAAAACATTAGTATTTGGTGGTAAGCTTGTCAACGAGGGGGCTACGCGTGTAGCCTCCGTCGTTGTCGACGGCGACACCATTACAGACATTATAGAAGGTACAGAAACACCTCGTGGCGACTACGACAGCATCGTAGATGCCACGGGGTGTTTTGTTATGCCCGGAGTGATCGACTGTCATGTACACTTCCGCGACCCCGGACTGACCGAGAAGGCGGACATGGAGACCGAGAGTCGTGCTGCGGCTTACGGCGGTGTCACCACATACTTCGATATGCCGAACACCAAGCCACAGACCACAACCGAGGAAGCACTCAACGCTAAGTTTGAGGACGCAGCCACAAAGTCGCACGTCAACTACAGCTTCTTCATCGGAGCCACAAACGACAACATCGACTGCGTCACCGGTATCGACCCACACCGCGTGCCGGGCATAAAGCTATTCATGGGTTCGTCTACGGGCAACATGCTCGTCGACAGACAGGACGTGCTACACGAACTGTTCAGCAAGGCACAGCTGCCGATTATGGCTCACTGCGAGGATACCGACATCATCAACCGCAACATGAAGCACGCACAGGAGCAGTACGGCGACGACCCCGCCGTTGAGCACCACCCGGAGATACGCTCCGAGGCAGCGTGCTACGAGTCGACAAAGCGCGCCGTAGACCTCGCTGAGCAGACAGGTGCACGTCTGCATGTGGCACACATGACCACAGCACGCGAGCTTGAGCTGTTCGGCTCTTCGCCACGCATCACGGCAGAGGCAGTCGTAGCTCACCTCGTATTCACAAAGGACGACTACGCTCGCCTCGGCACACGCATAAAGTGCAACCCTGCCATCAAGACCGCTGCCGACCGCGACGCACTGCGCCACGCTCTCACCGACGGACGCATAACAACCATCGGCACCGACCACGCACCTCATCTGCTGAAGGACAAGGAGGGCGGATGTGCACGCGCTGCTTCGGGTATGCCTATGGTGCAGTTCTCGCTTGTCACAATGCTCGAACTTGTGGACGAAGGTGTGCTCAGCATGGAGCGCCTCGTCACACTGATGGCGCACAACCCAGCTACGCTCTTCGAGGTGTCGAAGCGTGGCTTTGTGCGCAAGGGCTACAAGGCAGACCTCGTCATCGTGAAGCCCGACGCTCCGTGGACCGTAACGCCGGAGACGATACAGAGCAAGTGCGGCTGGAGCCCTATGGAGGGTCATACCTATCAGTGGCAGGTGCGCACCACGATGTGCAACGGACAGATTATATATAACAACTGGGCGTTCGATGCGTCGAGCCGTGGCGAGGCGGTGCGCTTTAGAGAGTAGACCGATGATGCTGCAATACACCGATTATAACATTTCCACCCTGCGTCCGTACATCAACTGGCTCTACTTCTACTTCGCCTGGGGGCTCTCGGGCAAGCCGCAGGAGGCTAAAGACCGAATGCGGGCGGAGGCAGAACAGATGCTCGACAGCTTTGAGACGCGCTACCAGACACACGCTGCCGTAGGCCTGTTCGATGCTAACAGCGACGGCGACGACATACTCATTAGCGATGTGCGGCTGCCTATGCTGCGCCAGCAGCATCCCACACGTGAGGGCGAGCCGAACCTATCGCTTGCCGACTTCATCCGTCCGCAGGCTTCGGGCGTGACAGACCGCATCGGAGTGTTCGCCACTACGGTCGACCTGGCGTTGGAGCACGACTTCCTTACCGACGACTATCAGCGTATGCTGGCGCAGACGCTTGCCGACCGACTCGCTGAGGCTACGGCGGAGGTGCTTCACATGGAGGTACGTCGCTCGCTATGGGGATATGCACCCGACGAAAATCTGTCTGTAGCCGAACTTCTGCGCGAGGATTTCCAAGGCATACGTCCGGCTGTGGGCTATCCGTCGATGCCCGACACGAGTGTCAACTTCATCATCGATCGGCTCATCAACCTCAAGCAGATTGGCATCCGACTTACCGAGAGTGGTGCCATGAAGCCCCACGCATCGGTGTCCGGACTGATGTTCGCCCACCCGAAGGCGCATTACTTCGAGTTGGGGCGCATCGGCGAAGACCAGTTGCGCGACTATGCGCACCGTCGCGGACTGCCCGTGGAGCTCATACGCAGGTTTTTGAAATAGATGAAAACTCTGTAACAACACTATCGCAAGTTTATAAGAAACGTTTTCGTTAAGCCAAATGAGCAGAACCGAGCTTGCTCGAGTTATGCCATGGCGAGAAAACGTGCCATAAAATGGAACATAATGATTGCAAGGATATCAATACTCATACTGCTGCTCACGCTGCTGCCCGACCTGTACATATACCGACGCTATCTGCGTTGGCGCTTCGACATGACGCTATGGATGCGTCTGTTGTGGTGGGTGCCGGGAGCCGCCATGATAGCATGTACCGCAGCCTATTCGATGATGCGCAACTTCGCGCCCGATAACCTCACGCTCTTCAACGTGTATCTGTTCATGCTCGGGTTGCTCATCGTGCCGAAGGTGGTCTTCACCTTGTCGTCGCTCGCCGGACTGGCTGTCAAGCGACTGCTGAAGTTGCGCACCAACTGGGGCAACCACACCGGACTGGTGCTTGTGCTCGGATGGTTCTATGTGCTGTTCATGGGCACGATGGTGGGTCCCGACCAGCTGCACGTGAAGCGCGTTACGCTCGAGTTCGACAGTCTGCCGAAAGCCTTCGACGGCTATCGCATCGTGCAGCTCTCGGATATGCACCTCGGCTCGATGAAGCAGGAGTTTGCTCAGCGCATGGTGGCACAGGTGAACGAGCTACATCCCGATGCCATCCTCTTCACCGGCGACTTACAGAATATGCGCCCACAGGAGTTGGTGCGTCATGCGCCCACGTTGGTTCATCTGCATCCGGTCGACGGCATATTCTCCGTGCTTGGCAACCACGACTACGCCGACTATGTGAAGACTGCCACGGCGGAGCAGAAGCGCAGTATGGAGCGTATGACACGTTCGTTCGAGGCCTCGCTCAACTGGGACTTGCTGCTCAACGAGCGTCGCATCTTGCGTCGCGGAGCCGACTCGATAGTGATAGCCGGAACGGAGAACGACGGTCGTCCGCCGTTCCCATGCAAAGCCGACTATCGCAAGGCACTGCACGGCATATCGCCCGAATCGTTCGTCATTATGATGCAGCACGACCCGTCGGCATGGCGCCGCCACATACTGCCACAATGCACAGCGCAGCTAACGCTGAGCGGACACACCCACGGCGGACAGTTGTCGCTCTTCGGCTGGCGACCCACAAGTCTTGTCAACAGCGAGGATGCCGGACTGTATAGCGAGGGCAAACGCTTCCTCTTTGTGTCTACGGGCGTGGGAGGTTTCCTGCCGTTCCGCTTCCACATGAAACCGGAGATTGTGGAAATCACGTTAAAAGTAAAAAAGTAAAAAGGTAAACAAGCAATGAAATATCTATATCGTATATATCAGCTCTTGATAGCTCTCCCCTTGATAGCTATCTACACCCTCATCACCAGCTTGATGGTTACAATCGGTTGCACCTTAGGCAACGGTCACTTCTGGGGCTACTACCCCGGCAAGTGGTGGGCGCAGTTCATCATACGCATACTCCTGCTGCCGGTGAAGGTGGAGGGACGCGAGAACCTTGTGAAGGGCCAGTCGTATGTGTTCGTAGCCAACCACCAGGGAGCGTTCGACATCTTCCTCATCTACGGCTTCCTCTCGCGCAACTTCAAGTGGATGATGAAGCGCCAGCTACGCCAGATGCCGTTCGTTGGCAAGGCGTGCGAGTCGGCTCACCACATCTTCGTCGACAAGCGTGGCGCAAGCAAGATACGCGAGACCTACGACCGCGCTCGACAGACGCTGCAGGGTGGTATGTCGCTCGTGGTGTTCCCCGAGGGAGCACGCTCGTTCACAGGACACATGGGTGTATTCAAGCGTGGTGCCTTCATGCTCGCCGACGACATCGAGCTGCCCGTTGTACCGCTCACCATCAATGGCTCGTTCGACATCATGCCACGCACTCGCGATATGAAGTGGGTGGTTTGGCATCCGCTCCGCCTCACCATACACAAGCCGATACTGCCTGTTGGCAAGGGTACGGACAACATCAAGTATCTTGAGCAGGAGAGTTACAAGGTGGTGATGGGCGGACTGGAGGAGCAATATCAGGGCTTTGTGGAGAACCCCGACCAGTAAAACTCCCGAAAACACGTTTTTTAACGCTACGGCGGCACCCGTATCGAATACATTTAGTATATTTGCATATTAGTTGACGAGTTACGAGTTACGAGTTGACAATGTAAAACCATTCAATAGCAAAACAATGAACAAAAGCGATAGTATAGTAATCATACCGACATATAACGAGAAGGAGAACATCGAGAAGATCATACGCGCGGTGTTTTCACTTGAGAAGTGTTTCCACATCCTCGTCATCGACGACGGTAGTCCCGACGGCACTGCAGCCATCGTGAAGCACCTCATCAGTGATGAGTTCGGCGACCGCCTCTTCATCCTCGAGCGCAGTGGCAAGTTGGGTCTTGGCACGGCGTACATCACAGGCTTCAAGTGGGCGCTTGAACACGGCTACGACTACATCTTCGAGATGGATGCCGACTTCTCTCACGACCCCAACGACCTGCCACGCCTCTACAGTGCTTGTCACGACGAGGGCTACGACGTGGCTATCGGCTCGCGCTACGTGAGTGGCGTGAACGTTGTCAACTGGCCTATCGGTCGCGTGCTGATGAGCTACTTTGCGTCGAAGTACGTGCGTATGGTTACGGGCTTCAAGGTGCACGACACCACTGCCGGCTTCAAGTGCTACCGTCGTTGCGTGCTCTCTTCCATTGACCTCGACAAGGTGCGCTTCAAGGGCTACGGCTTCCAGATAGAGATGAAGTTCACGGCTTACAAGATGGGTTACAAGATAAAGGAAGTGCCGGTCATCTTCGTCAACCGTCGCGAGGGTGTCAGCAAGATGAGCGGTGGTATCTTCGGCGAGGCGTTCTTCGGCGTGATGCGACTCAGATGGGACGGCTGGTTCAGAAAGTATCCTGAGGCGAAGCACTAAACTACCCACCCGATTCTATGGAAATAAGAAACATCAGCAACATTTATACAGCCCTGCCACAGTGCGGGGCTTTTTTGAAAGCTATCAGCGACGAGTCGGTGAGACACGTATTCCTCGGTGGACTACTTGCCTCATCGGCTCCTGTGTTTTTCTCCGCCGTAGCCGAACGACTTAACGGGAAGAAAAACTCAAAACCCAAAACTCAAAATTGCGCCGAATCGGCGCAACAATTCAAAACTCAAAATTCAAAACTCAAAACTCTCACTGCCGTTTTCATCCTTCAAGATAACGACGAGGCAGGCTACTTCTATCACGACCTGACGCAGATACTCGGCACCGACAACGTGCTCTTCTTCCCGTCGTCCTACCGTCGTGCGGTGAAGTACGGACAGCGCGACGCAGCCAATGAGATATTGCGCACCGAGACATTGAGTCGTCTCGCGGCTCTTACCTCTGTCGACACGCAGAAGGCATCAACGGGCAAGGGCGCAGGCAAGAATGCAGACAGTGCTGCTGAAGCTCTCTACGTTGTGACCTGCCCCGAGGCACTCAGCGAGCTTGTCGTGTCGAAGCGTCGCCTCGACGAGCGCACCATCAACATCGCCGTTGGCGACATCATCGACTTTGCCGACCTCGGACGCCAGATGCGCGAGTTCGGCTTCAAGGAGGTTGACTACGTCTACGAGCCTGGTCAGTTCGCAATGCGTGGCAGCATCATCGATGTCTATTCCTACTCGTCGGAGCTGCCGTTCCGCATCGACTTCTTCGGCGACGAGGTAGACACCATACGCACGTTCGAGGTAGCCGACCAGCTCTCGAAGGACGCAAAGCAGCAGGTGCGCATCGTGCCCGAACTGGCGCAGCTCACCGAGGAGAAGCGGCCGTTCACGTCGCTACTGCCCGACGACGCGCTGCTCGTGATGAAAGACCGCCTCTATCTCTGTTCTACCATCGAGCAGATATACAACGACGGCTTTTCGCAGCAAGCCATGACCGAACGTTTGGAGGGTGCTACGGAGGTGGAGCAGCAGCAGATAATGCGCGATATGCGTAAGGAGAACAACCTCGTGTCGCCCACGCGCTTCCGCGAGGAGATATGCCGCTTCCGCCTCGTGGAGTTCGGCGCAAAGCCTTCGGACACACCGCAGGTGTCCATCGAGTTCCACATCTCGCCGCAACCGCTCTTCCACAAGAACTTCAGTCTGCTCACCCAGACCCTCGACGATTATCTTCTGCAGGGCTACCAGCTCTACATCCTCGCCGACTCGGAGAAGCAGACGCAGCGCCTGCGCGATATTTTTGACAGTGAGGAGTTGCAACAGATGCGCAGGAATTCTCAACACATCAACACCTCAACACCTCAACACCTCAACATTCAACATTCAACCCTCCCCTTCACTCCCGTCAACCGCACTCTGCACGAGGGCTTCGCCGACAACGACCTGCGTCTGTGCTTCTTCACCGACCATCAGATATTCGACCGTTTCCACAAGTACAACCTGAAGTCGGACGCTGCCCGAACGGGCAAGATGGCGCTCACGATGAAGGAGCTGCAGGAGATGGAACCCGGCGACTTCATCGTGCACGTCGACTTCGGCATCGGCAAGTTCGGCGGCTTGGTGCGCGTGCCTGTCGGCGACTCCTATCAGGAGATGATACGCCTCTACTATCAGCGTGGCGATATCGTCGACGTGTCTATCCACTCGCTCTACAAGATATCTAAGTACCGCCGCAGCGACACGGGCGAACCGCCCCGACTCAGCACGCTCGGCACCGGCGCATGGGAGAAGCTGAAGGAGCGCACGAAGAAGCGCATCAAGGACATTGCGCGCGACCTCATCAAGCTCTACGCCAAGCGTCGCCACGAGAAGGGCTTCGCCTATTCTGCCGACTCCTATCTGCAGCACGAGCTTGAGGCATCGTTCCTCTACGAGGACACGCCCGACCAGCAGCGTGCCACGCACGACGTGAAGGTCGACATGGAGTCTGCCCGACCGATGGATCGCCTGGTGTGTGGCGACGTGGGCTTCGGCAAGACCGAGGTGGCTATACGTGCGGCGTTCAAGGCGGCGTGCGACTCGAAACAGGTGGCAGTGCTCGTGCCCACAACGGTGCTCGCCTTCCAACACTACAAGACGTTCTCAGACCGTCTGAAGGGTATGCCGGTGCGTGTCGACTACCTCTCGCGTGCCCGTACGGCGAAGCAGACGCGCGAGGTGCTTGCCGACCTCAAGGCGGGCAAGATAGACATACTCGTCGGCACGCACAAGCTGATAGGAAAGGCTGTGGAGTGGCACGACCTCGGACTGCTCATCATCGACGAGGAACAGAAGTTCGGCGTCTCTACAAAGGAGAAGCTGCGCACGCTGAAGACCAACGTCGACACGCTCACCATGTCGGCTACGCCGATACCGCGCACGCTCCAGTTCTCGCTGATGGGCGCACGCGACATGAGCATCATGCGCACACCGCCACCCAACCGCTACCCCGTACAGACCGAGCTGGGCGTGTACGGACATGAGATAATAGCCGACGCCATCAACTTCGAGATGTCGCGCAACGGACAGGTGTTCTTCGTCAACGACCGCATCAGCAACCTGCCCGAGATTGCCTCGCTCATAACGAAATACGTGCCCGATGCGCGTGTGGCTATCGGACACGGACAGATGTCGCCCGAGGAGTTGGAGAAGATTCTCATCGGCTTTATGAACTACGACTACGACGTGCTGCTCTCCACGACCATCGTCGAGAACGGCATCGACATCAGCAACGCCAACACCATCATCATCAACGATGCCCACCGCTTCGGACTCTCCGACCTCCACCAGATGCGCGGTCGCGTGGGTCGCTCCAACCGCAAGGCGTTCTGCTATCTGCTTGCACCGCCTAAGTCGGTGCTCTCTTCCGAGGCACGCCGCCGACTGGAGGCTTTGGAGAACTTCTCCGAACTGGGCAGCGGCTTCAACCTCGCCATGCAGGACCTCGACATCCGCGGTGCGGGCAATCTGCTCGGTGCCGAGCAGAGCGGATTTATGGAGGACCTTGGTTACGAGACGTATCAGAAGATACTCAACCAGGCGGTCACCGAACTGAAGAACGACGAGTTTGCCGACATGTACGCCGAGGAGATAGCGCAGGGCAACAACCTAACGGGCGATGCCTTCGTGGAGGACTGCGCCGTGGAGAGCGACCTCGAGATGTACTTCCCCGACACGTATGTGCCGGGCAGCGCAGAGCGTATGCTGCTCTACCGCGAGCTCGACAACATCGACAACGACGACGAGCTCGACGCTTACCGCCAGCGACTCATCGACCGCTTCGGTGCCATACCGCACGAGGGCGAGGAACTGCTGCAGGTGGTGGCACTGCGCCGCTACGGCAAGAGTCTCGGCTGCGAGAAGATAATACTCAAACAGGGACGTATGCAGATGCAGTTCGTCAGCAACCCCAACTCTGCCTACTACCGCAGTGCCACCTTCGGCAAGGCGCTCGACTTCATCGCTGCCAACGCACGCCGCTGCAACCTCAAGGAGGTGAACGGCAAACGCTCAATGGTGGTGAGCGGTGTGCCTACCGTGGGCGAAGCGGTGAAAGTGCTTTTAAAAGTAAAAAGCCCCTCCCAACCCTCCCCGTCGGGGAGGGCTTAGGAAGGCATAGGAAGGCTTAGTAAGAAGCCCTAAGAAGTCTTAGTTAGCAATGGCTTAGAAAGGCTTAAGAAGGCTTAGTTCGGCTTAGTAAGTAACAACAACAACCACGATATGACAACCCTTCTCCTTGTGCGCCACGGCGAGACCGTCGACAATGTGCGCCAGATTATGCAGGGGCAGACTCAAGGCGAGCTGACCCCGAACGGCATCGGGCAGGCACGCGCCCTCGCTGCCGAGCTGAAAGACATGCCCATCGACGTGTTCGTGTCGAGCGACCTAAAGCGCGCTTTCGACACGTGTGTGATACTGGCGGCTGCGCACGGCGTGTCGCCTGACGCCATCGTGCAGACAAAGCTGCTGCGCGAGCGCGACTGGGGCAGCTTCACAGGCAGATACATCCCCGACCTAAAGGATGCTCGGTGGACCGACGACATCGAGTCGCTCGACGCTCTGAGGGCGCGTGCCGCTGCGTTCCTGCAGTTTGTGAGGGATAATTATGAGGGAAAAACCGTGCTTGCCGTGGGACACGGCATAACGAACAAGGCGATAAGAAGCGTGCATAGTGGCACGCCGATGAACGAAACACCACGCATGGCGAACGCCGAAGTGGTCACGATGCAGCTATAAAAAGCGTTGTTGCACATCCCTAAGCGTACCATTTTTGAGTACTACCGCAGCAGTACTGGAGTAATCTCACCACAGTACTGGAGTAATCTCGCTGCTAAACTGGAGTAATCTTTCTGCGAGTACTGGAGTACTACCGCAACAAGTACTGGTAGAAGTAAAAGTAAAGATGGTTTTATTTGTCTAAATAGTTACCATCTTATTCAAAAAGTTTTTTGTTAGCGATGAATTATCACGATAAAACATTATATTTGTGGCGTAAATAAAGAATATAAAAATGGCAAATAAAAATATAGACTTGGCGGTAGTTCTTCATAATGATAGTGACTATAAGGATTGGCTTGTAGAACTCAAGGAACGTTTCTACAGCCATCGTCTCAAAGCGTCATGTGTCACCAATGGCTATCTGTTGGAATTCTACTGGAAGTTGGGACGCGACATTGAAGCCCAGCAATATACAAATACTTACGGCTCAGGGTTCTACAAGAATCTCAGTCAGGACTTGAAGAATGAAATGCCAGAGATAAAGGGATTCTCGCCAACCAACTTGAAGTACATGAGCTACTTTTATAAGCTCTATGCTCCATTAGTAGCAAATCGTCCGCAAGTTGCTGACGATTTCATGGAAGGTGTATATAGTGCAGATATTCAACAAAGTGCGCCCCATAATCAAAATCGTCAGCAGGGTGCTGACGATTTCAAGTTGTTGTTTATGATACCATGGGATCATCATTGTCGAATAATATCAAGATGCAAGGGAAACATGGATAAAGCCCTCTTCTTTGTAAGAAAGACTTGGGAAAACAATTGGGGACGTGATACTCTTCTCAACTGGCTTGATTCCGACTTGTACGAGCGTGACGGCAAGGCTATCACCAACTTCCAATCCACACTTCCGGCTGTGCAGAGCGACTTGGCGCAACAAATAACCAAAGACCCTTACCAGTTGGACTTCCTTAACCTAAGGGAGAAATATGACGAGCGTGACATTGAGGACGAATTGCTGAACAACGTTACTCGTTTTCTTTTGGAACTTGGAAAGGGATTTTCCTATATGGGCAGGCAGTTTCGCTTGGAAGTAGGTCAGCAGGAGTTCTTTCCAGACTTGCTGTTTTATAATGCCCACCTCCATGCGTATGTGGTCATCGAATTGAAAGCAAAATCGTTCCATCCATCATTCTTGGGGCAACTGAGTTTCTATGTGTCAGCCATCAACCATCAGTTCAAAACCGACATTGATAACCCTACCATAGGTTTGCTCATCTGCAAAGAAAAAGACAATGTGGTGGCAAAATACGCCTTGGATTCATACAAGGAACCAATGGGAATATCAGAATATCAACTGTCTAAGCTATTCCCGAAAGATTTCAAGTCTTCCATGCCGACTATTGAAGAATTGGAAAAGGGATTGAAAGATAAATAAGAAATATGAGAAAGTAAAAGGGTAAAAAAGTAGGAGGTATGGGCATCTTGCCCATACCACGCAGCCAGATTTAAGGGCAAAAGAGTAAAAAGGCACTTTTGCCTCTTTACTTTCTGAGCAATTCGCGTGCGAACTCGATGATAGTATCCTCACCGTGCAGCCAGTCGGCTTCTTTCAACGCAACATTATGGTCGGGCTCTATGCCGAACTCCGTTGAGTTCTTATCCTTGTCGTACATAGGGCAGGCAGAGAAGCGCACGCTCCAGCCGTTAGGCAGTTCGGTAGAGTAGGGCATACCCGCTCCACCGCCTGTGCGGTCGCCCACGACGGTCACGTTCGGGCAGCAGCGCATGTACTTCACGAACTCGTTGGCTGCGCTATACACCGCGCGGTTGGTCAGCACCACCACCCGTTTCTGCCATCTGATGCCTTTCGACGGCTTCAGGTATTGGCTCTTCATCTCCGAGAACGCCGTGTGCGCTTTTCCCGTTTTGTGCTGCATGTAGCCCACCAACAGTCGCTCGTTGGTGAAGCGTGCCGCCAACTGTTCTGCAGCCGTGAGCTGTCCGCCGCCGTTGTCGCGCAGGTCGACGATCAGTCCGTTGCACGGTGCGAGGTAGAGCATTATATTGTCGAGGTTGCCCTCGCCGAAGTTGTATGCGAAGGTAGCGCAGCGTATGTATCCCGTGTTGTCGTCGAGCACGCGGTAGCGCAGTCCGGCAGCGATGCGATAGTCGGTACCGAGATACTTCGAGAGCAGCGTGTCGCTCACGTTCGACGGGTAGTCCTCGTGCCACGACCAGTTGCGTGCCACGTCCCACGCCGAGTACATGTTCACGTGTCCGTCGCGCAGCTCGCCGAGCATATTGCCTAACACCTCGAACAGCTGTCCCGTCGTCATGTCGTCGGCTATCTGTCGGCTGTATCGCTCGTGCACCTCGTCCCAGTCGAGTCCGTACTGCTCGTGCTTGTAGTCGAAGAAGCAGTAGTGTTCGTCGATGGCACGCCACAGAGCCTCGAAGTTGCCGCGCGGATTGTCGGTATACTCCGTTTCGTCGACGCACGCTGTGGTCAGCAGCATTAGCGATGCAAACAGTATAGTGATTATTCTTCTCATTCACATTTGTTTTTATTGTTATATTCTTTAGGAGGGTATGGCATCCTGCCATACCCACTCCGCCCTCTGAACATTCTAAAGGGGGTGCAGCGGTCTCCGCTGCACCAACCGAGATAGTATCGCCATCTTCCCACAGGTTTCATGGGAGTTTGGTTGCGTAAGTCCTCCCACAGATTTCACGGATTTGCACAGATGTTTTGTTGCGTTAATTCGCCCACGGAATTCACAGAATTCACAGAAGTTTTGTTGCGTCGGTCATCCCACGGAATTCACGGATTTGCACAGATGGCTTGGTTGCGTTAATTCGCCCACGGAATTCACAGAATTCACAGAAGTTTTGTTGCGTTGGTTCTCCCACAGAATTCACGGAATTCACAGAAGTTTTATTGCGTCGCATTCTTCTATAAACTTAGAGAGTGTTCTGTGGGAGGTGCTTCTCTGCCAAAATGTTCCGTGCGTTCTGTGGGCGATATCCCTGTTTGTTTTGTTGGTGCAGTTCTTGCTCTGACAGGCGGCAAAGTCGAGCTGAGACTACTGGATTCCGGAGGCAGCGTGGGTATGGCAGGATGCCATACCCTCCTAATCTGTGCGCATCCGTGCCAATCTGTGGGAGGTACTTCTCTGCCAGAAGGTTCTGTGTGTTCAGTGGGTTCTGTGGGAGGTGCTTCTCTGCCAGAAGGTTCCGTGTGTTCTGTGCGTTCTGTGGGCGATATCCCTGCTTGTTTTGTTGGTGCAGTTCTTGCTCTGGCAGTCGGCAACGTCGAGCTAAGACTACTGGATTCCGAAGGCAGCGTGGGTACGGCAGGATGCCATACCCTCCTAATCTGTGCGCATCCGTGCCAATCTGTGGGAGGTGCTTCTCTGCCAGAAGGTTCTGTGTGTTCCGTGCGTTCTGTGGGATTTATCCCTGCTTGTTTTGTTGGTGCAGTTCTTGCTCTGACAGTCGGTAAAGTCGAGCTGAGACTACTGGATTCCTGAGGCTGCGTGGGTATGGCAGGATGCCATACCCTCCTAATCTGTGCGCATCCGTGCCAATCTGTGGGAGGTACTTCTCTACCAGAATGTTCCGTGTGTTCTGTGCGTTCTGTGGGAGGTACTTCTCAACCAGAAGAGTGAGTTCCGTGGGCGACTACAATTTCTCGATGCGGAAGCGTCTGACGATGCCGAAGACGAGAGCATGAGTGTAGGTGTGCTGCTTGAGGTTGTTTACGCTTGCCTGGCGCCAGTCGCCGAGGTAGCCGATGCGCCACGTGGTGTGCAGCGCACGGAAGTCGAGCGTGAGCATCTGTCGGAGCGACGGCGTGGAGGCGATAGTCGTCGGCACGCAGTTGTGGTCGTAGTTGCCACGTGAGAAAATCTCGTAGTACGATTGTCCGTAGTTGGGCGAGAACATCAGACCGCAGAGCGGAGCCGATGCCTCGTAGTGCAGTGTGAACGGTCGTTGTTGGCGGCGAAACAGTCGGAAGTCGAAGTCGGCAGCCACGGTAGGCTTCAGCTGCAGTGCCAGTCGTGCCTGTGCCGGGTTGTTGCTGCCCCGTGTATTATACAGAAAGCCCACGCTCAGCTCCGCAGTGCCACCGGCGAGCAGTCGCAGATGACAACTGCCCACGGGCATCTGCCACTTGCGCAGCAGCGAGTAGGCAAAGGTGTATCCGCCCCCTATCTCGCCCCCATTGCCCGAGCGGTTGTCGGCAGTGGCGATGCAGCCCTCGTGCAGCAATTGGTGCACGAGGTGGGTGGAGTCCTTCTCGCGGCGCGTGTGCGACAGAAAGCGCAGGTCGGTGCCGCGGTATTTCTCCGGCGAGAGGTAGGTGTCGAGAATGTCGGTGTAGCCTACCCCCAGCATAAGAGCATTCTCCCTCAGGGGGTGCAGTTGTCTCAACTGCACCAACGTATCTGTATTTAAGTAATCTGGTGCAGTTGAGACAACTGCACCCCCTGAAACTGCACCCCCTAAGGTACACCATAGCATGGCGAGCAATAGACTACAGATCCTCATGCTCGGTGAAAATATTAAGTTGTCCGGTCATTTCGTCAATCACCTGCTGCTGACTCTTGCCAGCATCAGGGTCGAGGTTTACCTCTTCAGCTTCCTCCTCGTTCTCCTCCGCTTCGGGTTCGGGGAAGCGTGTTGGTTCCAGCTCCTTCACCCCCTGCACGTCGAACGTGGTGACACGCTTGCCCTTCGCCTTGAAGCCCTTCACGGCGATAAACTCCTCCGCGTCTATCTCCAACGACGGGCGTTGCGTCTCGGAGCCGTCAGGCGCAGTGGTCGGTGCGAAGTCGACCTCTATGCGTGGAAACGGTGTGTCGGTGAGCAGCAGCAGCACGCTCTTCGGGTTCTCGCCGATGTAGTTCTGCCAGCGTTTCGTCGCCTCCATGCGGAAGCGTTTGAGGTATAAGTTGTTCGCGTTGTCGGCATCGAACAGAGCCGCTGTCCACACCTTGTCAGGGTCCCACTTCTCGATGAGCTTTATGTTGTCCTCGTAGTGGTTGTTGGCATCGAACGTAGAGATGTAGAAGTTGCCGTCGTCGAGCACCACGAGTATAGAGTCGTCGTCGAAGAACTCGCCCAAGAGTCGTCCGTGCTCGTCGTAGTTGAGTCGGTTCACGTCCGGGTCGTACCACACCTTTCTGCCACCAAGCGTAGAGTGGCCGTGACTCTTCAGTCCGATGCGGTGGATAGGGTTGCGTGTGAGCAGGTTGCCCTTCGAGGCGCGTCCCTTGATGGCGATTTCGGAGAAGTCCTTCTCTATGAAGATGCGCTTCAGGCGTGGGTTCGCCTCCAATGTCACCTTTATCACCTCCGCCTCGCCGTTCGGATTGGCGGTGAAGTAGAGTATGCGTGAGCCGGCAGTGCCCTGCGTGCAGTCGTACTCGCGACCGGCAGTCATCGTCGGCACGAAGAAACGCTTGATGTATGCCGCGCCAGCCTTGCCGTCGCGGTACACCACATTATATATAGTGCGCTTGTCGTTCTTCTTGAACACCTGCACGTGCAGGATGTTCTTGCCCACGAATATCTTGTCGGCAGCATGCACCATCTTGTACTTGCCGTCCTTGAAGAACACGATGATGTCGTCGATGTCAGAGCAGTTGCACACGAACTCGTCCTTCTTCAGACCCGTGCCGATGAATCCCTCGGCGCGGTTGATGTATAGCTTCTGGTTCGCCTCCACCACCTTCGAAGCCTCGATGGTGTCGAAGTTGCGTATCTCGGTGCGGCGCGGATGATCCTTGCCGTACTTCTCGCGCAGAAACTCGAACCAGTGTATCGTCACGTCGGTCATGTGCGCAAGGTCGTACTCTATCTCAGCCAGCTCCGCCTTGATGCGCGCTATCAGCTCGTCAGCCTTATCCTTATTATATTTAAGTATGCGCTGCATCTTTATCTCGAGCAGGCGCAGTATGTCGTCGCGTGTTATTTCGCGGTGGAACGAGTACTCGAAGTCCTGCACGCGGAACACCTGGTTCTTGAACGGCTCCAGCTTCGAGTCGATGAAGTCGACCACCTCGTCCTGCGACTTCGCCTGCTCGAACTTCTTCTCCTTGTAGATGCGCTCCTCGATGAAGATGCGCTCGAGCGACGAGAAGAACAGCTGCTCCTCCAGCTCCGACTGGCGTATCTGCAACTCGCGGCGCAGCAGTCCCATGGTGGAGTCGGTAGAGTGGCGCAGCACGTCGCTCACGGTGAGGAAGCACGGCTTGTTGTCCTCTATCACGCAGCAGTTGGGCGATATGTTTATCTCGCAGTCGGAGAAGGCGTAGAGCGCGTCGATCGTCTTGTCGGACGATACGCCCGGCGCCAAGTGCACCTGTATCTCCACCTCGGCAGCCGTGTTGTCGTCCACCTTCTTCGCCTTTATCTTGCCCTTCTCGATAGCCTTCAGGATGGAGTCGATGAGCGTAGACGTGGTCTTCGAGAACGGTATCTCGCGGATGACGATAGTCTTCTGGTCGAGCTTCTCTATCTTCGCACGCACCTTTACGGTGCCACCACGCTGTCCGTCGTTGTACTTCGCCACGTCGATAGAACCGCCCGTGGGGAAGTCGGGGTAGAGGTGGAACTCCTCGCCACGCAGGTAGGCGATGGCAGCATCGCATATCTCCACGAGGTTATGTGGCAGGATTTTAGAGCTCAGACCCACGGCAATGCCCTCCGCGCCCTGCGCTAACAGGAGCGGAAACTTCGCCGGCAGCGTAATCGGTTCCTTGTTGCGTCCGTCGTAGGAGAGCTGCCAATCGGTGGTCTTAGGGTTGAACACCACGTCGAGCGCGAACTTCGAGAGTCGTGCCTCGATGTATCGCGGTGCAGCCGCACGGTCGCCCGTGAGGATGTTGCCCCAGTTGCCCTGACAGTCGACGAGCAAGTCCTTCTGTCCCATCTGCACAAGAGCGTCGCCGATGGAAGCGTCGCCGTGAGGGTGAAACTGCATGGTGTGTCCCACGATGTTAGCCACCTTGTTGAAACGGCCGTCGTCCATGCGCTTCATCGAGTGGAGTATGCGTCGTTGCACAGGCTTCAAACCGTCCTCGATATGAGGCACGGCACGCTCTAAGATTACGTATGAGGCGTAATCCAGAAACCAGTTTTGGTACATACCACTGAGGTGATGCACTGCTGAAGCGTCGAAACGGTTGACAGGTTTGTAGTCGGAGTGATCGCTTGGCATGATGTCTTTTTTCTCGTCGTCCATGTTTTTTATTTTTTTAGTTGACAAGTGTACGAGTAAACGAGTACACGAGTGGATAAGTTGACAAGTAGACGAGTAAACGAGTGTACAAGGCGTCTATTTTTGTTCAAAAATCTTGTCAACACGCAAAAGTACAAAAAAAAAAACAATTATTGAGTTATGCTCCCGTCTTTTTGTTGAAAATGCCGTATTTACGAGGGTTTTTGCGTCCTATGACACAACGAAATGGGGGGGTAAATGCGCTTCTGCAATAAAATATTAATATGGGTAAGGTGAAAAATTAAGTCTAAAAATTAGGTTTAATTGAAAAAATAGTTTAACTTTGCAGCCGTGACATAACTATTTTTAGTTATAATTGATGAAATAGAGTTGTTATAATGAAAATCAATGCGGTTTTCGACATGCTGAAAACTTGTCGGGACGGCAATTTTTAAAACCATCAATAAAAACAACGTGACTAAGACAACAAAAAACTGGCTTTACGCTATATTTTTGCTAATTGCGGTACTTTTCCCGCAAATCGGCAAGGCTCAGATATGGCTCATATAATATTGTTGTGTTTTTAACAATCTGTATTTCTTATGCAAACAACT